>Ga0209631_10000312_pt1 | contig 64387 bp, 34 predicted proteins | sample COG_08_FD_184752 | JGI IMG/M metagenome (GOLD analysis project Ga0209631, IMG submission 184752) | Pelagic Microbial community sample from North Sea - COGITO 998_met_08 (SPAdes) (version 2) | ecosystem: Environmental > Aquatic > Marine > Neritic zone/Coastal water | place: Helgoland, sampling... | reverse complement strand
AACGTCCTCAACTCATCGCCCATTCTGGGACTGCATCGAGCGGTGCTGCGCGTGCATGTGCTTAACCTGCGATTCGACGTATTGCCCGAGTCGCTTCTCGAGCGCGACGCTGGAGATGGGCATCTGCCGCTCGTGCCACTGGGCCCTCTCCTTCTCCACGATGGAGTTGGCGAGCTTCGCCACGAGCCTGTCGTAGTTTGCTCCCGGGATGTACAGCGGGTGCGACTCGGTGCGGTAGGACACCATCGCCCACGCCATCATCTTGGACACGTCGTCCATGAAATTCTCCGACAGCGGCGTGTTCCACTGCGACGCCACCGACGGCGCTCGAGCCGGAGCCGGCTGCTGCTTCGGCACCGCAACCGACCTCGGCGCGGACATCCCGCCGACGCCCATGCCGGGGGGTGCGGACATCCCGCCGACGCCCATGCCGGGGGGCGCGCCGGCACCGCCCGCGCCGGGCGGTGCGCCGCGCGGCGGGGCCGGGTCGCGGTCGCGCACCACCCCGCCCCAGCCGCCTCGGGGTTCGTCCATGCGGGCCCGCTTGGCGCCCGGAGCGTCGTCCCACCGGTCGCGCTTACCCGCGATCGAGGAGAGCGATGCGCCGGGTCCGCCCACGCCGGAGTTTGCACTCGCGTTAAGCCCCGGTCCGCCGCCGCCGCGGCCGTACGCCGTCGGGCAGTCCCGCGCGTAGTGACCGAACCCGCCGCACTTGTGGCACTGGATCCGCTCCCGCGCCCCCGCGAGCCTAGGGCAGTCCCGCTTCATGTGCCCAACCTCGCCGCACTCGTGACACGCGGGCTTACCGCTCAACCCGAACGCCGGCGGCGGTCGATCGTTCCACTTGGAGCCGCTTCCGGGACCGACCGACCCGCCGCTGGCGACCGACCCGCCCAGAAACCCGTCGCCCCTGCCACCGGACCTGTGCGTCTGCGGCGTGGCGTACTCCGCATCCGCGGGCTTGGCCGTGCCGCACCTGAAACACGCGGGCTTGGACGCGAACACGACGCCGCACCCCTTGGGGCAGTGCCAGTCCCCCGGGCGGATGTTCCCGGGCGTGGACGCGGGCGCGGTGGGCGCGAGGGGCGGTCGGCTCGGCGTGGAGATCCCCCCCGCCGCGGTGGATCCCGCGGGGGACGCGCCGTAGTACCCCCGTCCGCTCGCGTACGGTGGAAGGGGACCGCCCGCGCTTCCCGGCGCGCCGAACGCGGGGGACGCGCGCCCGGGGGTTGCACCGGGTCCGCTAAACCCTAAACCTCCGGGTCCACCCGCCGGACGCCCGTACCCGCCGGTGGACGCGACGGCGTCCTGGTCCAGCTTGGCGCAAAATCCACCGGATAGGTTGCGTAGGGCGCCGTCGGGGGATCGCCTGAGGTCGGCGAGAGCCTGTGCGAGGGTACCCCTGGCGGTGCGCGCCTTGACCACCCCGTCCTTGACCAGCTTCGGGGAGTTGGTCATGATGTTGTCGATGATCTTGATGATCTTGCGAAGGATGGGAACGTAGTCGGGGCCGGCATCCGCGCCGCCGAGCTTGTGCACGCACACCTGGAACGCCTGCAGCAAGCCGTACTCCACGAGGTCCGCCTGCGTCTTTGGATTCGTGGTCAGCGCGACCGCCTCGAGGAGCAGGCCGAGGTCTCGCTGGGAGACGGTCGGGACGCCCTCTTTGGTCACAAAGTACGCGAGGTTGAAGAGGTGAATGCACTCCTTCCCGCATCGAGAGTTGCGGAGCGCGCCGGATTTGCCGCGCAATCGCTCCATCTTGACGTCCACCTCGGACCTGCGCGCACCGTGCGCGTAGCTCCCGTAGTTTGAAGGGAGGAGACCGCCGCTCTGGTTCGATCCCACGCGCTTGAGCCCGGCGGATGAGCCCGACCGGCGAACGCCCGAGCCGCCGCCTGACCTTCTCCCGCCCCCGCCACCGCCCGACGACTTGCGCGCGCGCGCCTCCTCGCGATCCTTCTCGCGCCTTCGCTTGGCGATCTCACCGTCCCCGTCGTAATCGTCGTCGTCGTTGCCGTACACGTCCTTGGGCTTCCATCGCGACATGTCGTCGCCGGATCCGCGGCGAGCGCGCATCCTCGCGCGAGCCTTAGCCTCCCGCCCTTCCTCCTCCTCCTTCTCGATCGCCGCCTCGTCAGCCTCGAGCATCACCGGGTCGGGGTCCAGGTCGGGATCGAACGCGTCGATGTCGTCATCGCTGTCGTCGTTCGCGCCGCCGTCTTCGTCCTTGGGAGCCCCGATCCAACCGCCGCACCTGCTGGTCCCGCAGAAGCATTTGATCGGGTTGTCGCCGTACCGCTCAAAGTTGTAGTCGAACGTCAGCTCATCCCCGGCGTCGATGTCGGTCAGGGCGTAGATGCCGATGCACAGCTCGCCGTTCACCATCCACTTTTGCGTCTCGCAGTTGGGATCGCAGGAGTGGTTCAGGAAACGACCCGCGTTGCCTCTCTCCGCCGCGTCGATGGTCTCCGAGGACGACAGCGTCATGAAGTAATAGTGCCTTCGCCCATCCTCGTCGTACCTCGCCTTCCGTGACCTGTACTCGTCCTCGTGCAGCACCTCGCCTATGTACTCGATGATGAACTGTCCTTTCCGCAGCGCCTGCTTGGTGAACAGGCCGTGTCCCTTGCGGCCGGTGCGCTGGACGTCGAGCTTGGCGTAGTCCTTCTTCTGAAACTTTTGGTTCTGGCACCCGTCGCCGCACGGGCAGAACGCGGGATCGCACTCGACGAGCACGTCCCTGTTGATGCAGTCGGGGCCGCATCCTTTACCCGTCTCCGGGTCAGGAACGCACGCGCAGATGAGCACGTCGTCCTCCGTCACGCTCTTCGGTTCGCGGTGCGTGAAGATGTTACGGTGGATCCTGTGCCAGATGTTCTTGGAAGCCTTGGCGTCCGAACCCTGCGGGCGTCCGAACTTGTCCACCTCGAGAGCCTCCTGCCTGGCCTCCTGCGCGGCGAGAAGGATGTCGATTTCGTCGTTGCCGATCTCCTGGGGAGCCTCGCAGTTGGCGAAGCGCTCGTCGTTGTTCAGCTTGCAGAACCTGCGCGGGAGAAAAGGAGGCCGCGATCGGGCGCGAAGTGATGACGTCAGCGGTTGGCGTTCGGGTGGGTCGCCGGGAGGCGATCGGGTGGATTCGATCTGAGATGAAAGTAAGAAGACCGCGACGGCGAGTCTGGGGCTCCGCTCGATCGGGACTGATCGCGGCGCGCGCGATCGGTGGCCAACGGCCGCCGAGGAAACAGCGGTTTGGATCTTTCAAAGGAAGGCGCGCGATCGGGTGCGGGGGACGCACCATTGGTCGTTATCGCCGAGGCGCTCGGAGACGTAGTTGGGGACCCTTCGCCACACCTCGCACGAGTCGCACTGGACCCATGTGTCGGTGGTCAAAGGCTCGAGCAGCGCACGAAGCGCAGGCGAGTGAGCGGGCATGACGGAGGCCAAGTCTTCGCGTTTTGGCGGACGCTCCGCGAGGCTCCACCTGTCCCTGATACGACGCCTAGGATATCAAGGGACGAGAAGTTGGCGCGGGCGATGCCTCAACCAACACGACGCGTTGGGTCGAGATCGACGGGGCTCGATCTGGTGCCTCGGTCCGCGGTCCGCGTTCGAGGAAGTGGGTCGTCCGAGAGGCGCGATTGCCAACGGACTTTCAAAAATTGTTCTGGGACCAAAATTTTCCGATTTTTCAGAGCTGGAGGACACGATCGTCTGCCGCCTCTTGAGCGTGCGATGACAAGCACTACTGCTATTTACCCTTCGACTTCTTTTTGGCGAGCTTGCGCTCCTTCTCTTGTTCCGCCTTCTCCACCTCGAGTTGACTCCGGGTCTTCGGATCCGCGCGCGGCGTGGGCAGGGTCTTGGACGGCGGCGGCGGCGAGAGCTCCACGGGGGCTTCGGCGACAACCTCGAGAGGCGTCGGCGCTGGTTGCGACCTCGACGCGGACGGTGCAACCGGCGGCTTCGAAGGCGACCACGTCACGTTAACACCCGCGCCCGTTCCACCACCTCCGAGCGCCGCCACGTCTCTCAGCCTGCGGATGGCGTCGTTCTCCTCCGCGAGCCTGGAAGCCGCGACGGCGGGAAGCCTCGCGAGCGCCGCCGCCGCCGCCTCTCTGGCTCCGCCTCCTAGACCCGAGGGAACCGGGGCCTTCGGCGCGGGCGAGGCGGCGGGGGTCATCGCCGGCGTGACGTAGAAGGATGCGCCGTCGATGGACGACACGTCCGCGACGTCGGCGAGTCGCCTCGATCTGTCCAGGTCGAGCGGCTCGAGGTACGTCACCGAGTCCTCCGCGACGACGTCAAACTTTTCAACGGGCGACGGCTCCTCGGATATCTCCGAGGCTTCCATCGTCGATTCCGGCTCGGTGTCCTCCACGGCCGTGGTCGTGCCAAGATCGGCTCCGGAATAAGCGCCCATTCCCGTCCAGGCGAACAGGTACTTACTCTCCATCATGTTCTCCCACCGCAAGCCGTACCAGTCGGCGACGGAGTCGAAATCCGGCGCGGCGCGAAGGTGCTTCATCATCCTGCCGCACCTCGAACGAGCGGCAGCCTCGATGACGGGGCCGATGTAAGAGAGCGATTGGTTCGTAGCCTTGACCTGCGTGTCGAGTCGCCGGCGTGCTTTCAATCTGGCCAGCGCGAGTCGCTTCGCCTTCTCGGCGGGGGTGGTCCCGGGTCCGATGAATCGCCCGCCGTGCCAAAACCCACCCCGCTGCTGCGACTGCTGCTGTGACTCGATGTACTTGAGCATGGGTCGACGAAGCGATCGCATCTCCCGCGTGAACTCGTACCACACGGCGAACGTGATCGCGACCCTTCGCATGGCGTTTCTGCCCGAAGTTCTCTTGCGCTCGGCGAACGTGACGCGAATCTGGCGACGCCACTCCACCCAAGCCGTGAGTATCTTGAGGTTGCGATGGTGCACAGCCGCGTTCCACTGATTCCTCGCGCGGATAATATCGCGCGCGTTACCGGACCAGACGTCAATCGCCCGATGGCATCTGCCACGCGCGTCCATGTCCTCCGCGCGAGCGTGAAGCGCGTCCCGGTCACGGCGCTGCTCCGTCGCCGCGTTTGAGAGCTTGAGCAGACCGAGCCGCGACTGAAAACGACGCCTCGTCCCACACGATTTGGCCAGCGCCTCGACGTTGAACTTCGCCTTGGCCGCCGTGACGTGCCACCACGCGTCGTACAACCTCGCGCGTTTCCTCCGAACCATGACATTCGCGCGATCCCTGGCGATATCCCGCGACGTCTGCGCGTGCGCGGTAAACGCCCGCATAGTCCGCCTCAGTCTCATGCGCCGGACAAACACGAGCATGGCGTCCATCGCGGGCTGATACTTCGCGAGCTCCGCCGTCACGACCGCCTTCCACTCCACGAAACGCCTCGCGCGGTGTCGCGCGTCGGCAGCCTCGCCGACGGCGTCGAGAAGTGTCCGGTGTTCCTTCCCGGCGTCGACAAACGTGCGAAAGGCGGCGGACGCTCGCTCGTGCCGCCACTGCAGGCACGCCAGTCTGACGAGCTCGTAAGACGCGGCGATGTGCGCAGCGCGTTTCCGCCACGCTACAAACGCCACTTCGAACGTTCGCTGGATTCGCGCCTCGTACCTGGCGTCAGCCGTCTCGCTCGCGACCATCGCCGCGTCTGTGAACTTTGCCCAGTTGCCGAGCGCCCTCTCCAGGACCGCGCGACGCCACCGATTGTCCACAAACTCGAGCCACTCCCGCTCGCGGCGCGTATGCAGCGCGAATCGGCGCCACTGCTGCAACATCGACCCGGCGCACACGCGGAACCACCTGGCGGTGGCCTCCTCTCCTTTACTTCGTTCCTCGGCGGCGTGCTCTGCCCACCTGTGCCACGCGGGTAGCAGCCCGCGGCGGCGGTACTGCTCCAGCGCGAACGCCACGCTCGCCCGCACGCTCCTCGCGCACGTCACCTTATCCCGCCACCTGGAGAAGAGCGCACCCTTCGTTCGCCGATCGTGCCTGGCGCCGTAGGTTTCGGTCACGATCCGATCCCGGCGGTGCGTCGCCGCCCACGCTCGCCACCGGGTCACGCACGTGATACATCTCCGCCTCACGAACTGCGCATCCGCCACCGCGCTCCTGTGCCTCACCTGCGCGCACCATGCGGTCTGCGCCCGCCACGCGCTCAGCGCGGCGGCGGCGTGGTTTCGCATCCAGTTCCGAACGTCCCACAAGTCCGCCCCTTTCAGCGCGTCCATCTCCTCCTCGACGCGGAGCGTCTCGTGTTCCTGTTCGATCGCGGCTATGTTGAGCGGGGAGAGCGGCGAGGCTGGCGGTTTCGGGTCACGTAGGAGCACCTCGGGCGAGCCAAACGCGTCGGCGCTCGGTGGTTTCACCGTCCCGAGCTCGAGCGACGCGGCGAGTTCGAAGGTGAGCGCGCGTCTGGACCGCGCGGGCGCTGGCGCTAGGTCCGCCGGGCACGGGGAGAGCGACGACCTGCCCGCGCGCCTGTCCGCCGCCTCCATCGCCATCCACGCGCGTCGTGCCACCGCGCGCGGGGACCGTTCCCGCGCTCTGGCCAGCGCCGCCAGCTCAGCCGCCTTCTCCGCCAACAATCGTCTCTCCCTCGCGATTCGTTCTCGGGCGACTCGGCGCCACGCGGATACGTACCTCGCCACCGTCTTGGATCTCCAGTGGCAGTCCGCCCACCACTCCGCGACTGCATCTTCGCCGTACTGTGACCTGCCCTGTGAGGCTGCGCTCTGTGCTCTGTGAGTTTCGTGCCGCGTGAGTCGCGTGGCTACGGTGTCCCTCAATCGCGTGTTGATGAGATTCAGCCTCTCGAGCGCGGAGTCGTCGTCGGCTTCGAGGAGCGTTTCGGGATCCACCGCCGCGATTGGAGTTCGCAGGTCGATGAGGTCGCCGGGGGACTCGGCGTGTGCCCGGGCGGCGTCGGACGGCGCGACGAAGGGCGAGAACGGTTTCCAGCGCGGCGAGTGGTCAGCCTCGGTCGCGTCGAATGTTGACGTCTGATTCGGCCGATGCGCGGAGGCCGCGCTCGTCTTCGGCGCGCGGCGGACGGTCTCTTCGCCGAACCTGAGCCTGCGCGCCGCCGCCGCCCATTGGTCGACCTCTCGTTCGTCCGCGAACCCGCGCGTCGCCGACTTCGGCCGCGTCGTCGCCGGACCGTCCGGTTCAATTGCGGGTGGCCAATTTTGGGTCGGAGGAGCGATTTGTCGAGGCGCGACCAGCGCGGCCGGCGCGGGAGACACCACCCGCACCGTCGCGAGCTGGTCCTCCGCCTCTGTCACCCACGACTCCCATTCCGACATAGAGCCCCCCGGCGGGAGGAGCTCCACGGACATCTCGCCACGGCGCCCCCGATCTCTGCGTGCGAGAGCGAACGAGATTCGGCAAAGATTTGTGATTGTTACACTGTACCTGATGTACATACGGATATTTAGACCAAATACGAAATACGAGGAAAATGTATATGTGTATGAGTAAACACACGGGTTCACGACGTTATTTTTTCATCGATCACGTTTTGGTAAAGACGACGCATCCGAGTCATCAAGCGAGGGCAGTGTGCCCGTCTCCAGAAGGGCTGGGCCGCCAGCGGCCTCGCACGACCGAGCGACGCCATGGCGGCGGTCACAGGAGGCCTCGGTATCAGTATCGACGGAGGCCGAGGTCGATGCAGCTGTGCCGTGCAGGTGAGTTCGCCGCGATCCCTCTGAAACAAGATTCGCCCCGCCTGACGCACTGCCCCCGTTCCCCGAATCGCTTCGCCCCTTTCCAGGCTGCCGTGCTGAAGAACGAGGACAGATGGCTCGCCGAGCCGGACGTGCAGAGTATCACCGCGGAGAGGCGGAGTGAACGCCGATCCGCGAAGGCTGGCGCGCGCGGCGCGAGTGCCGGTCACGACAAGGACGACGTTTGGGACGACTGCGACGAGGAAGACTCCGGCGACCTCCTCGCGTGCTTCGCGGTGTTCGACGGGCACATCACCTCGAACGCATCGTCACACGCCAAGAGGACGATGCTCGAGGCGCTCATCGCGAACGGCGCGGACGCACCGACCTCGCCGCTCGAGACGTCGTGCGTCGCGGCCTTCAGGGAGGTGGAATCGTCCTTTGCGAGATCCACGAGGGCGGGTTGCGCCGCGTGCCTCGGGGGTCCAAGCCCTTCGAACTCCGCGGGCGGGACCACGGCGTGCGTCGTGCTTCTCCAGCGGCGCAGGGGAGGGCGGATCCCCGGGTACAAGGGCCATCACACCAACGCGGGACCGTCAAAGGTGGCGGACAGGATCGACGTCGTCGCGGCGAATTGCGGCGACTCGGGCGCGCTGCTCGTGACGCTCGATACGCACCGCAGGGCGTACGACTCACACGACTCACCAGGAAGCGCGCGTTCGTCTACCGACTCCCTCTACGCGAGCTACGACGCCATCGACTACGAGTTGCCATCGACTACGGGCGGGGGAGTCACCCGAACGCTGGTCAGCGGAGAAGCCACGCTGACGACGCGCACCCCGAGTGTCACCGCCGACTCGCTCAAGGCGATGCTGCAGTCGAACCAGGCGGGTTCCGACGAAGCCGCGGCTCGGACCAAGGTGGACTTCAAGCGTCTGACGCGGGAGCACAACCCCGACGATCCCCTCGAGGCTAAGCGCATGCAGGACGCGGGCGCGAGGCTGGGTCGAATGCGCGATCGCGGCAAGGAGGTTGGGCCCATGCGGTCGTACCCCGGCGGCCTCGCCGTGAGCCGCGCGATCGGCGACCTCGGCTCACCCGCGGTCATATGCGAGCCGGAGTGCTCGCGCGTGAGTCTCCCGAAGGGCGGCGGGCGGCTCATCATCGCCAGCGACGGTCTCTGGAACGCGATGAGCGACCACGAAGCCGCGGAGCTCGCCTTCAACGCGGCGGACGCGGAGGAGGCGGCTCGCGAGATCATCCTGGCGGCGATGAGGAAGCGCGGACTGCACGACGACACCACCGTCGTCGTCGTAGACATTCCCCCGCCGAAAGACGTGCTCGAGTCCGCGTCCTCGATGCTCCCGCCGGAGAAGCCCGCGACGCCCTCGCCCTCCACGCCGTCACCCAAGCCGCTCTCGCCCCTGCACCCGTTGATGATCAAGCGCAGGCTGAGCACCATTCACTCGAATCGCGCCTCCCCGAACAATTCATCGAGGAGGATATCCGGCGTGCTGTCTCCGAGCGGCGCGCCTCTGCAGACGATAGAGTCTGGCGAGGCGGTGAGGTCGGGGCGCGCTGGCAAACTCGCCGGGAGCAACCTGCCACCCCCGATGGAGGTTCCGAGACGGCTCTTTGAGCACGACGTCACCGTTCGCAGAGGCTTTAAATTTGACTCCGCGCACCGGGACGAAGAGGGAAGCGGCGGCGCTCAGTACACCTCCGGTGGTGGGAAAAGGCGCGGGGGCTTCTTCGCGTGCCTGTGTGGAGGCGGGGACGCGGCGGACGACGACGGCGGCGACGATTTCGCAAACGATCATCTCTTGGACGACTACAAAGTCGGGAAACTCCTCGGACGCGGCCAGTTTGGCAGTGTGCGAATCGCGTTTCCCAGACACGGAGGGGGCGGGACGCAACCCTGGATGGACTCGCCGTCTGAAGACGAGGCGAAGTTCGCGGTCAAGAGTGTGGCTTGCGACGGCTCCAAGCGATCGCGGCAGATGGTGAGAGACGAGATCGAGACGACGATGGCGGTCAGCGGACGGCACCCGAACCTGCCCATCGTCTTTCGGATCTACGAGGAGGCGGGCGGGCGGGTGACGCACATCGTCACCGAGGCTTACCTCGGGGGCAAACTCCTCGACGGCATCGGACGACGCAAGAGGTTCACCGTCGGGGACTGGGAGAGCGTGGCGCTTCAGCTGCTCGGCGCCTGCGCTTTCATGCACGGCGTTGGGGTGGTACACAGGGATATCAAGCCGGACAACGTCATGATAAAGCGCGTGTGGACGGATGATCCGAGGCCACCGAGTATCGTTCTCCTGGACTTCGGCGCGGCGACGTTCGCGCGCGGAGGTAAGCGATTGGAGTTGAGCTCGGCGGGTTTTGAGGGGACTAAATTTTACGCGGCGCCCGAGGTTTACAAGAGCCGCTCGTACGGCGCGAAGAGCGACGTGTGGAGCGCTGGGGTGCTTCTCATGGTCCTGCTCACTGGTACACCTCCGAACGATAGGCTAGTGAGGGTTTGGGGGGATCTGCAGAAAGGGCAACTCCCGCCCATGCCGAAAGGCACGCCCGGGCGATTCATCAGCTTTCTGAAGAACCTGTTGACGGTGGACGAGGTGAAAAGAACGTCCGCCGCTGCTGCGCTCGCGGACCACACCTGGCTCCTCGACGGCGGTCTACGACGGGCGGAGAAGCTGTCCGGCGAGGATCAGGGCAAGGGCACGATACTCGATAGGGTCTCGAAGGGAATTCCCCCAGCTGGTCCACCGCACCGGAGATTGAGTTCGGCGGACCAGGAGCTCGAGGGCACCGTCCACCGCGCGGTCTTCGACAGCGTCCGCACGGAATACGAACGCGCCGCGACGTTCATTTTATCCGTGGTCCTCGACCCGAAGCAGACCAAGGCGCTCGTGGAGCAACTCAGGCTCGGCGGCGTTGAAGACGCGGACGGCGTCCCGGCGAGCCTGCTCGAGGCGACGTGCTGGACAATCGGCGCCAAGGAGGCGGGTATTCAGCTCGAGCTCCTCCGCGCGCAGTCCTTCGAGACCGGCATGCAGCGCGAGGCCGCGGCGGCTGTCGCGGAGATGAACGGGCAGGCGACCTCGCCGGCCAACCGCACTCCGAGGATGAGCGGCGTCAGCGACCACAGCGCCCGGAACCCGGCGCGCTCGCCGAGGATCAGCGCCGCGGAATCGGACGGGTACGCCGACGAGGATGAGCACGGCGCTAAAGCAGGAGCCAGGTCCGGGGCGCGTCTCATATCGGAACTTCATAACCTGCCGGAGTCGCCCGCGACGTCCGTTCGAGGAGGTAACCTCTCCGGCATGGCGTCGACAAAAAACGCGCCGGAATCGGATCGGATAGACGCCGTCGCCGTGAAGCTGACCGAGGTTGCCCTATCGGACAAAAAAAACGGTCACAGCCGCAGCGGGTCTCTCGACGCCGCCGGCGGTGGTTCGCATCAGTCGCGGCGAACGTCGTTCTCGCAGCAGGATTCGAGGCGAACGTCGTTCTCCTTCAGCGCGGGTGACAGCCTCGCGGTGGCCATGTCGCGCCTGCTCACCCTCGTTGATCTGCACGCTCGACATCGCAAGGTTTACGAAGCCGTGGCTCTCGCCAGTTCTTCCCAGCGCACAGCCTTGCTCACCCCCGACGACGGTGAAGACTACGCTAGGCTCAACAGCACGGAGGAAACGCTGCACCAGGGAATGCTCGCCAGTTTCCTCACCAAGGCGCACACCTCCACCGACGACATGTCGCGCCTCCTGAACGACTCGCGGAGCAGGCCGAAGAAGCAGTCGAGCCTCAAGGCGCTCGCCCACGCTAACAGAGCGGCGGCGACCGGTGACGATACGCTCGAAGACACCAAGGGTAGTGGGGCCAGCGACACGCCGTCGCCCTCGCGGTCACTCCGGCGTGGTAGCACCTGGATGCCTTCGAAAACGGCTAACGAGGAGGAGGAGGAGGACGATTCCTTGACACCCAAGCTCACTTTCAAGCCGCGGCTCAGCCAGAACGAGTCGTCCTCGAAGGCGGTGACTAGTCCGGACGGAGTGACGCGCGTGGGCGGGTTCACCGTGAGTAACGACCCGGCCTACGTCTCGCCTATCCACGAGTCCATGAGCGGCAAGACGAGCAGCACGGATGCGAGCGTCAGCAGGCGTAACGAGCGCGAGGGCTTGCCTCTGGGTCGCACAGATTCCTGGTGGAACGAGGAGATGGAAGGGTCGGTTCACGACAGGCACCTCGCGCTGGATGCCCTGTTCAAAGAAGGGTTCGTGAACAGGAGCAGGAGCAGGCTGGCGCTGGATGACGAGGCGAGCCGAAGCGGGCGCGGGAGCAGGGCGAGCAGAGCGAGTAGCGGCGGCGCCGAAGAGTAAAATACTTGAAATTGATCCAGTCAGCGGTCACGGCCAGAAATACACCATCGAATGAGGCGTGAAATTACTTGTGCAACTCCAAGCGGTCGCTTCGCTCACAGTGAGGCGCACCCCAGTGCGAGCGCCGAGGACCGGCGCGCGCGATCAGGGAAGCGCCGCGTCGATCGCTGGGACGATGGAGCTTCCAAGGTGCGCGACCCTCGCTTTGCCCTTTCCCGAACCCGTAATCTCGCGCGTGGACTGAATTGGCCCGGGAAGCTGACATCCGCCCCCACCGAACCATCGCAGGAGCACGCGGCGCAGCACTCTGGTGGGAAGCTACATACTGGGCGATGAGATAGGCAAGGGCGCCTACGGGCAGGTGTATAAGGCCATAGACAAGCGGGACGGACGGGTCGTGGCGGTCAAGGAGATACCCCTCGCGGGCATCGACGAGGCGTCGCTCGCGGGGGTGCACCTCGAGATCGACCTCCTGGGTTCGATAAACCACCCGAACGTCGTCGGCCAGCTGGGAACCATCAGGACCCCGTCGTACTTCTACATAGTGCTGGAGTACTGCGAGGCGGGCTCCCTCGCGGCGTCCATAAAGGCCAACAAGTTCGGACCCGCGCCCGAGGCTCTCGCGAAGGTGTACGTCGCGCAGGTGCTCGACGCCCTCGCCTACCTGCACTCGCCGTCCAACGGCGTCGTGCACCGAGACGTCAAGGGAGCCAACCTTCTGGCGACCAAGGACGGGTGCGTCAAGCTGGCGGACTTTGGCAGCGCCGCCAGAATGGGCGGCGACGGGGCGGTGACGAGGCTGGCCAACAACAAGCCGAAGGACGAAGGCGACGTGGTCGGCACGCCGTACTGGATGGCGCCCGAGGTGATCGAGATGAGCGGCACGTTGGACCCGAAGAGCGACGTGTGGTCGGTGGCGTGCGTCGTCGTGGAGCTGCTCACCGGTTCGCCGCCGTACTTTGACCTCCAGCCGATGCCCGCGCTGTTCGCGATCGTTCGCGACGAGCAGCCGCCGACGCCGCCGGGAATATCGCCCGAGCTTCGAAGCTTCCTGAACGCGTGCTTCCGCAAGGACCCACGGGAACGACCGACCGCGAGTGAGCTTCGGTCCCACGAGTGGCTCACCGGGATATCGACGACGGCGGCCAAACCCGAGGGACCGGTACGGCGGATGGAACATCTCACGCTGGACGACCCGAGACTGGAGAGCGCCGCGAGCAGCCTGGCGGGGAGCGGCGGTCCGTCGCCAGCGGTGAGCCGACCTCAGAGCCGCGGGGGGCAGCGACGCGGGTCGCGCAGCGAGGGTGGAGGCGGGGACGACGCGTGGGAACCCCCGGCGTCGATCGCCGATGCACAGCCCCGCGAACGAAGGCGGCGACGACCCCCTCCGTCCTCGCCGTTCCAGGACGTGAAGGTGGCGATGAACGGGGACGACGACGAGGAGGTCGACGGTGTAACTCTGGGCGGTGAAACTTTGGCCCCGGCGGCGGTGTCCGTCCGGCTGGAATACCCCCGGGCGGAAGGTTTCGACGGGGACGTCGCGCGTGCCACGCACGACGAGCGATGGTCGGATCTCGCGAAGGTGTTGCGCGGCGCGGAAAGGGTGTCAGCGGCGGCGGTGGATGCGGCGTGTACGTCGGCGGGGACGGCGGTGGCGCTCGTCGCCGCGATCAACGCCGCCGCCTCCCCGGGCGGCGATGGATCCAAAACGGCTGAAACGCTCGATGCCGCCGCGGCCGTTCTCGCCAAGACGCACAGGACACGGGCGGACGGGAACGACGCGCCGGGGGAGACGCTCGCGGCGTTCATGACCCTCGGGGGCGCGGTTCCGACGCTCTCGCTCCTTCGCGACGACGAATCCATCGGCGTGAAAGTCGCCGCGGCGAGAGTCGCTCGCGAATTGGCGCGCGGCGGCGTCGTCGCTCTGAGGTGTCTCGCATCGTGCGACGCGCCGAGAACGCTCGCGCGGGTCCTCTCGCAGTCCGCGATGTCTCCGTCGCAGCGTGAGCTCGCGCGATTGTGCGTCGACGTCGCCAGATCCCTCACCACGCTGCACACGCGAGCCGTCACCGGTTCCGTGCCGCCGTCGGAGGCTTCGAGGATGGCGTCCGTGTCCTACCGCGGCGGCGTGGATTTCGACGAGGAGGACAGCGGGGACGTCCGCGGCGGTGGCGTCGTGTTCGACGCGTTCGCCCGCGCGGGCCTGATCCCCGCGCTGGTCAACGCCATCCGCGACCTGAACGCGGCGGCGAACGAGGAGCGCGGCGTCGGCCCCGGACGGGGAAAAGGGGCGGGAAAAACTGAGTCCCCTTCGGAAAAGTCGCAGTCCCCTTCGAGCGTGTACAGGGAACGGGTGGCTGATATCTTGCTCGACGCGACGCGAGCCAGGAAGGACCCGGGATGCGCCGCGTCGAGGTCCGCGCTGTGCGAGCTTCAGGCTATGCACGGCTTGCTGGCGCTCGCGGGGTCTCCGCTGCCGAGCTCCACTTCGGCCAAGCTGCTGCGAGTCGTCGGGCACCTGGCGCGCGACGACGACTGCAAGGACTCGATGCAGCGCGCGGGAGCGATGCCAAAGCTCGTGCGGTTCCTACAGTGGGAGGATCCTGGGACACGGGAGGAGGCGTTGAGGGCGCTGTATAACCTATGCCGCGGGGACGCCGCCGCGCTCGAACAGGCTGCGGTTGCGGGGGTCACGCCGCATCTCATCGCCGTAGCCGCCCCCGACGTGTTCAACAAACTCGGTCTCGCGGATGAGCTCGGCGCGGCGACGGGTGCGAACGGCGGTGGGACGCACTGGACCAAGGGTGCGGGCGCGGAGGCGCAGATCGAGCGCCTCGCACCGTTGGCGGCGCCGTTTCTCTGCGACATGGCGTCCGGCTCGAGAAAGACCCGCGGGGAACTCGCTCGACACGACGCCCTCGACGCGTACCTCTCCATAGCCCGAAACAAGCCCGGAGCGTCATCACCGCCCGGCCTCCAGCTCGCCGCGGTCGAGGCCATCGCCGGGTGGATGCGTGACGAGCCGTGGAAGGTTGAGGCGAGGCTCATGGAGGACGACGCCGTGGCGGCGGTGTCGGCGGCGATTGACCCGCGAAGAACGCCGCCGCCCAGCCCCGAGGTTCTCGACCGGCTCCGTGAGATCGCGCGGGAGTCCCCTCGGCTGTGCGCCGCGCTGGCGTCGGGGGGCGCGATGGCGCCGCTGGTGGAGGCGCTCGGCGCTCCGTCGTCGTCCACCGCGACGGTCAGCGCACACGCCACGCACAACGCGGGGACGGTTGACTGGACCGGCGGGAAGGTGACGCGGCGATCGAACGGGCGGAGGCTGAACGCGAGCGGCGTGGTGGGGATCGAGGACCCGGCGCGGCCGCACGATCCGAGGAGGGACCCGACGCGCACGCTGGCGTACGTCCGGCTGTTGGCGCAGCTGAGGGACCATCAGCACAAGGAGGTTGAGGAGTCGGGGCGGGCGCGCGACTTGGCCGGGAGGCTCAGGGCGCTGGTTGCGGACTACGAGTCCGCGGCGTCGAGGCGCGTCGAGGCGCGCGCGATGCGAACGGATGAGGGGCATGACGACGGAGGGGGGGGCGACGTGGAGTCCGAACGGGCGGCCGAGAAGGTCAGGGCCGAGGCGGAGAGGCTCCTCGTCGAGCTGAAGAAGTGAGTGCGGCGCACATTTTTTATTCGAAAACACCCGCGTGTATCAGTACTGTTTCATGCATCAATTTCAACCAATCACAGCGCAGCAGAGCAGAGAGCGCCACGACTTCGCTGATATTCGCCTCTTTCTTCGAGTGATGACGTAGTTCACTGCGCACGCGAGGATGTCCGCGCTCGCTTTCTCACCCGCGGGTCTCGCGCTCGCGAGCCCCCTCCGCGCCACCGGTGAGTTCCCCGTCGAATATCGCCCCGCTTTCTCTCGTCCGGCCGCACCACGCGGGCCAGCCCCGTTGAAACGAAGACCACGGAGCCGATTTTATCCTCTCCTCGCGTCGCCGCGCGCGCTCGACCCGCCGACCGGAGCATCCTTCGCTCACCTCTCCCCTCTCATCACCGTAGGCGATAAGTCCACTGCCGGTCGCGTCGCGCGCAGGGTCGCGCCCCGCCCCGGACGCGCCTCGGCGAAGCGCGCCGTCGTCGTCCCCACCGCGGTCGCCTCCGGCACCGTCGCCACCCCGTCGGGCGATGCGAACGCGAACCCGTCGCAGCAGTACTACTCCGGCATGAACGGCAAGGCGCTGAACGCGGAGGAGAAGGAGTTCCCGACCATGGCCGAGGTGCTGAACAAGATCCCCAAGCACTGCTTCGTCAAGGACACCGCCAAGTCCCTGATGTACGCCGCGGTGTCCACCGCCATCACCGTCGGCTTGGGCCTCGCCGCGTTTTCCTACATTCCCATGCAGATGGCCTATCTCCCCGCGTGGATCGCCTACGCCTTCGTCGCGGGCACCGCCTCCACCGGGTGCTGGGTCGTGGCGCACGAGTGCGGCCACGGCGCCTTCTCCGATAACCGCGTCGTCCAGGACACCGTGGGCTACATCCTCCATTCCCTCCTCCTCGTCCCGTACTTTTCGTGGCAGCGGTCGCACGCGGTGCACCACTCGAGGACCAACCACGTGATGGAGGGCGAGACCCACGTCCCGGCGCAGGTCAACACCCCCGACAGCGACATCGTGTTCAAGCTCCGGGACATGATTGGCGAGGGGCCCTTCACCTTCCTCAACCTCATCGGCGTCTTTGCGCTCGGCTGGCCAATCTACCTCCTCACGGGCGCATCCGGCGGACCCGTCCGCGGCGCCACGAACCACTTCAACCCCAACGCGGGCGCCACGGGCAAGCACGCGCTGTTCCCCGGTAAGTGGCGCTCGAAGGTGTGGCAGTCCGACGTCGGGGTCTTCGCCACGATCGGCGCGTTGGCGGCGTGGGCGGTGTCGGCGGGATCCCTCTGGCCCGTGCTGGCGCTGTACGTCGGGCCTTACATGGTGTGCAACTTCTGGCTCGTGCTCTACACCTGGCTGCAGCACACCGACGTGGACGTGCCCCACTTCGAGGGGGATGCGTGGAACCTGGTCAAGGGTGCGTTCATGACCATCGACCGCCCGTACGGGTCCGTCTACGACTTTTTGCACCACCGCATCGGAAGCACCCACGTGGCGCACCACATCAACCACACCATCCCGCACTACCACGCGAAGGAGGCGACCGCGGCGCTCCAGGAGGCGTACCCGGATCTGTACCTCTACGATCCCACACCCATCGTGACGGCGACTTGGAGGGTGGGCAGCAAGTGCATCGCGGTGTACAAGCGGGGGAACGAGTGGGTGTTCACGGATAAGAGGATGCCAGACGCCAAGCCTCTGATTGCCTGAGCCGAGGGATGAACGCGACGGACGAGAACTTTGGTTCGAAACACCATAGCACGACGTTTGATTTCCAGATTCTTTTTAGTGACTCTCGCACGCGTCGTCGCCTGAAATGCTTGCATACGTTTTTATCTTATCACAATAACCACTACCTTCGAGGGTATGAGTGAGACCCTCTCTATTATTTTATATATATGCCCGGCTCGACACTTTACGCAATCTTGATGCCGGTCTCGACGTCCTGCTTGAGCGCGGGCAGGGTGGCGAGGGTCATGGAACCGGTCTTGCCACCCTTCTTAGATGACGCCGCCGCCTTCTTATCGGCCGCCTCGTTAAGCTTTCCCTCGATCGCCTTCCAGAACACGGAGAACACCATGGACTGGGCGATGTTGGTGATGAGACGCGTCTTGAGGCCGCGGCCGAAGAGGCCGGCGACGCCGTCCTTCGCGATGACGCCCTTGACGGCGGCTATGTAACCGAGGTTGGCATCGCCGGAGGTCTGCTTGATGGTCTTCACCACGCGCAGGGAGTTGGAGATGCAGTCGGACACGAAGGACGCGCACATGCCGATGGCGGCGTTGCGGGCGAGCTGCTTGACGCCGTCGTACTTGGGGATGTTCGCCTGGAGGTAGTTGAAGGTGACGAACCAGGGGTAGTTGCCCACCCAGTTAGCCGCGAAGTTGGCCGCGGCGCCGCCGTAGAGCACGCCCACACCGCCCGTCTTCACCTTATCCTTGAGGAGCTCGAGCGCCTTGGGGCCCTGCACCTGGAGGGTGGTCTTGAAGGTGTCCACCGGGGTGAGGAAGATGCGCCAGGACGCGCCTCCGAGGGACGCGAACGCGGTCATCTGCGCGACGGGCATGTTCGGGGAGAACTCCTGAAGCGCGCAGAGGATACCGGTGTTCGCGGCGGTGTCGCCGAAGCGGGACAGGGGGTTCTGGATGATGGCAAAGCCGACGCCGCGGTAGAAGCGGCCGACGCCGCCCTCCTTGTAGAGGGTGGAGATGGCGTTACCGAGGGAGCCGCCGTTCGCGTACTGGTAGTTCATGGTGGTGCGAAGCCACATGAAGGAGCCGACCTACACGACGGAAAAAAAGGGTGAGGCGGTCAGCGATCGATCGGGGTTCGTTCGTCGAAATGCGATCGAGCGCGGGTTTGAAACGGGGATCATTCGGGCGCGGTGCGAGTCGCGGGCGGAGGCTCACCTGCACGACACCGGCCGCGAAGCCGGCGATACCGCCGCGGAACGCGCGGTCGCGGGACTTCTTCATGACCTCGCCGAAGGTGAGCTTCGGCTTCTCCGCGACCTTCTTCCCGGACACCTCGCCCAGGACGGGCATCGGAGATCGCTTGAGATCGGCGGCAGTCATCCCTTGGGTCATCGACGCGAAGAGGGGCGCGCGCGCGCGGCCGCGAACGGTGAAGGTCTTGCGCTCCATGAGCTGTTCGGTCGCCATCTTGGACGTCGAAGTACGAGGATTGGCACGAGGGTCGCTCGCTCCGTTGTGCCGTGCCACGTTGGCGGGAGAAGGATAACGAGGTGTTAACCTCTCGCCTCCTTGAGAACCGACGAGTGGGAACCAAAAGTCCGTTGTCGTCAAAACGTAAAGTTCCTCTGACTGCCCGTCACCCAGTAAACTATATTAATTAATTAATTACACTCGGGGGGTGAAATTATACATGGAATGCCTATACTGTATACCCATACGAGTATAGATTTTTTGTACGGAAAAGTAGACGATAGTCTTGTATTTCCTATTTATATTTCCTCCCCCGTCGCCTCAGGCTGACGCTCCTCCTCTGTCGAGGACACACCGGTGGACGGAGGTAGCGGCGGCGAATCGCGCCACCTTGCACCTCTTCCGACGGTATCTGCGCAGCGCGGCGCGATGCTCACAGAGACCCGGGCGGGCGATAGCGGCTCGCCCATGGTGGCCGGTCCCGGCCCCGGTTCGTCCTCGGCGGGTTTCCTCGGCGTTAGCGATCGGAGCGTCGACGCGATGAGCGTCGCCGAGCGCACGCGCCTGGTGCGTCACGTCCACGAGCATTGGGAGAAGATGTCGCACGTGGTGCCTCACGTCAAACAGACGTACAACTGGGACTGCGGGCTCGCGTGCGTCCTGATGGTCGTCAGGGCGCTGGGCGCGAGCGCGCACCACTGCGACCTGCGCACGTTGCGGCAGCTGTGCCGCACCACGTCCATCTGGACCGTCGACCTCGCGTACCTCCTCCGTAAGTTCGGCGCCGACGTGACTTTCACCACGGTCACCATGGGCGCCAACCCGGAATACGCCTCGGAGTCGTTCTACAGGGACAACCTTCGCGAGGACGGCGAACGGGTGGACGCGCTCTTTCAGAACGCGCGCGCCAATGGCATAACCATCGAGCGAGAGAGCCTGAGTTTGGACGCCATCAAGGCGTACGCGGGCGGCGGCGAGTACATCGTGATACTCCTGGTGGACAAGCCGAAGCTCGGGGTCAAGCCCCGGGACGCGATGGTCCTCCCTCCAACCGGGAGCGATGAGAGCGGCGGGACGAGCGGCGGGACGAACGGTGGCGGGAAGAGCGGTGGGAAGAGCGCGGGGGCGCTAGGGTGGCTGGCTGGTGCGGCGGCGCGGACACGTGGGAGCGAGGCGGCGCCGTCCAGGGCGGCGCTGTCCTTCACCTTCACCAACGGCGTCGGTCCGTCGCGCGGATACACCGGGCACTACATCGTGGTGTGCGGCTACAACCCCGTGGATGGCGAGTTTTTGTGCCGGGATCCGGCGTCGCACGTCAGGGACCTGATCATCACCGCGGATAACCTCGAAAAGGCTCGACGCGCTTACGGGACGGACGAGGACATTTTGCTGGTCAGGAACGAGGCGCTGGACCAGCGGTGGGTTCTCGCGGCGGCGAAAGAGGCGGACGGGATCGCGCAGAGCGTGCCCGCTCAGCTAGCGTAGTCATTTATGAAGATTGCAACTAAGCGTCAAATCACCGAGGGACCGAGACTCTCTACCTGTAGTTGCTACCCCACGGCACCTGGCAGAGCGGACACTTCGAACCGCTACTGCTCTGGAACCACTTGTAAAGGCACGCGCTGTGAAACTTGTTGCTGCACTGCCTGCAGACGAGCCTCGGGGTTTGGTGGTTCGTGCCGTGGATGACCAGGTAGCAGATCGGGCACGGCTCGACACCCTTGAACTCCCTGTCGATGTTCGACCTCCACAGCATCAAGCCCTCCGCCACCGCGCCGTTTTGGTGCTGAAGGATGGAAGTGACCGTCAGCATCCACTTGCGCAGTCGCGCCTCCGATATTCCGACCCGTTTCGCGCAGTCCAACTCCGCCGCCGCCAACGGGTACGACGCCGGCAGTCGCACCACCAGCTCCAGACACGCGTCGTCGATGTCGTACCTGGCGATGACCTCCCGGTTTCCCCTCGACGCCTTGATCGTGAGCTCACCCGCGTCGTCGTCCAGTCCCCCGGCGCCGTAGTTCCCTTCGCTCGCGCGCTCCACGGCGTCGAACTCCGCGGCGAGAAGGGCGGGAGAGACGCACGCGGCCGTCGCGGACGCCAAGGCCCCGGCGAAGCCCTTATCCCTGAGATCGGCGAACCACACGCGGACAGCCGCGGGGAGCGCCCGAAGCGCGGCGTGATAGAGACCGACGGCGAGACGCGCGGACTTTCGCTCGTGGGCCTCACGGGCGGCCCTCCTGGACGAGACGCGGGCGTCGTTCCCGACTTCGTCGTCGCCGTCGGACGTTCCCGAGAGTCCCGCGCGTCGGTAGAGGAGGCCCGGCTCGAGCGGGTCGACGGCGGCTCCCGCAGCCGCCTTGCCGCCGCCGGTTCCCCCGGACGCCGCCGCGTCCCTCGCGAGTTGCCCGAGCTCACGCCACGCGGCGGGAAGCGCCGCGACATCCGCATCGCCCCCGCGCCCCGGCGAATCCGTCCGGGTATCGGCGAGGGGAGTGAGGGACCCGCGGCGGGACACCGGAGTGAGGGAACCGCGGCGGGTGACTCGAGTTTGTTTCGCGCCCGCGAGGGGCAGCGTGGTCGATATGGCCGACATGAGTCTCGGGACCGCCTTTGTCGCTCTCGCGTATTCGAGCAGTCGCTCCCTCGTCCGCGACCCCGGGGGCAGGCGCGTGGTCAGGCGGAGCAGCAGGCTCCAGCACAGCAGGGTTCCCTCGGCGACTGGGGACGTCTCGACGAATCGCTTGGGCGCGGGCGAGCCCCGACCTCCGGGACCGGTTGAATCGGCCGGGTCGGGCGCGAGCGCCTCCGCGAGCTGCTCTCGCATCGCCGCTTTCTCCGCGGCGTCGGCGGCGAGTTGCACCAGGTTTCTGGATTTGGGCGCCACCGGTTCGCACACGGCATCCTCGCTCTCGGCGTCCGGTTCTTCGCCGTCCGGAAGGTCTCCCTCGTCCTCCGCCTTGTCCATGGCCTCCTCGATGAGCGCCACGTCGTCGATGTTGGCGTCGAGGCCGATCACCGCGGGCTTGAGCAGCGCCGGTGTGGATAGCAGCGCGTACGATGCCCTGGTGAGGGACTCCGCGATGTCCTCGTCTACGCCGGCGAACGTGCGCTGATCATTCGAGGAGAGCATGAGGGCGTAGAGCGAGGGAATCGTGCCGCACCCGGCGTCTTCCCAGTCGTCCATCTCCCGCCACGCGTCCGTCGCGGCTACGGCCGATTGACCCGATGACGAGCTCCACAGGGTCGCGAGGTAGTTCCACAGGGGCGCCTCCGCGGACCTCGCCCGCCACCACGCGCCGGTCATGGATCCACCGAGGGCGGCGTCCTCATCCCTGACCCTGTCGCAGCAGTGCAGCTGAGCTCCCGCCGCGAGCGCGATCCTGGCGAGGCTCGCGTGAATTCCTCCGCGAGCGGTCGGCCAATCAGCAGACGCGAGTTGGCGTGCGACGACTCCGGCGTCCGGTCCCTTGACGCTGTACGCGACGATGTCGCCGCGGTCACCGGATTTAGACGGATCTGGCGTCGCGACTGTGACCGGGAGGGCGTCTATCCTGATGAGTATTCTCGCGGCGACGGCGGCGATCTTCCACCCCTCGGGGGCGCGCGTGTCTTCGACGATTCGGGAAGGTTGGTCTCCCCCGGGCTCTTCGTGACGCACGTTCGTGGCGATCGATGCGGTCGTCTCCGCGGTCGTCTCCGCGTGCAGCACTCGCGTCTGTGTCCAGGATTCCAGGCGACCTATTATCGTCTGCCAGTCCCTCGCGTCCATGTCGGCGGCGCAGTTTTCAATCGCCGCGAGGCTCAGCGCCGCGACCCCGAGTTCGGCCTCCTCAGCCTCCTCCGGAGTTTGCATGGGGCCACCCGCACCGGCCGCCGCGTCGCCGAATCGCGCGGCGGCGGCGGCGGCGACGGCCTCCGCGGCTTCCCTCTGCGAAAGTTTCCTGAACAAATCGAGAAGCTCGGACGCCTCGCCTTTCTTGACAACCACCGGCCTCAACGCGGCGATCGATCCCGCGTGCGCTCCGCTCTCATGCGGTTCCGAGAAACAGGCCGCCGCGATGAGCAGCGGCGGTCCACTGAGAACTGAGTTGCGTCGCGCGATCATCGCGGTAGCGTCGGCAACGGCGGCGGCGACAAACTTTGCGTGCGAGGCGTCACGGCTGTCTCGAGGGGGCAACAGCAGAGGAAGCACACTCGCAGTCGCCCGCGTCGACCCCTCGTCGTTGGCGGCGTCGAACCAGACTCGGAAAAGGCCTTCACCATCCTTGAGCCAATCCGATCTACGTCTCCGGACCTTTCGAAGTAGACGCTCCACGTGAACGAGGGCGGCGTCGGCTGATTCTTTGTCCCGAGACGTCGCAACCGCCGCCAATCGCGCGAGGGTGCCATCCAGCGCGATGCTTCTGCCGGAACTTTGTCGTTCATCCGCCGTCATCAGGAACGTTTCGAACGACGATGTCACCGCGGGAACGGACATGATTCGATCGGCAAATTCGAACGGTCGATCCGGTTTGACGTCCGCCGCGTCCATCACCGGCTCCCAACCCACGAGCTCCGCGATACCCGCGAGATACATGGGCAAAGTATCGGCGGCGCCTTCAACGGACTCCATCTCCCATGCTGCAGACGCGACCAATCGCCCTGCTTCGCTCGACTCCGCGCCCAGTGCGACGAGGGCGGATACCGCGGAGTGGGACACGGCCGCAGCCTTCGCTCCTCGGTCGCCGCCGAGATACTCCGCGGCGGCTGCGGCGAGCCTGCGATGAATGGAGGATTGGCCGAGATCGGCGGGGTTCGACGCCACCGATCGCTCGAGCGCCTCCCAAGCTTGGCTAGCCCCCCCGACCGACGATCGCGGCTGTGAATTCACGTCATCTTCCCCGCTTCCGTCCTCGCTTCCGTCCTCGCTTCCGTCCTCGCCACCTGAGCTCGACGATCCGTCGTTGTCATCCTCCTCCTCTTCGCTCGAGGAAGCGTACGCATCCGCGCCGATTTCATCCTCGTGCGATTCACACGACGCCAGGTGCTCGCAAAACAAGGCCTCGAACAGGTCCTCCCAAACCGCCTTCGCGTCCGCACTGTCCCCGACGGGAGGGGGCCACGCCCACGCCGCCGCGGCATCCCTCGTCCCGGGTCCGCCGGCGTCGCCTCGCCGAACAGTCGCCGCGAGTCTGGTCATGACGGCGACCGCGGCGTCCGGGGAAACGAAGGGCGCCGCGGCGATCAGGAGCGAACCCGTACCCGCGTCGTCCCCGTCATTTCCATCCGCGGCGTTCACGACGGCATCGTCCAACTTTTCCCCGCTCCATCGTTCGGGCTCGTCGTTCAGCGAGAGTCGGGAGAGGACGTCGGCCAGAACACCGGCTTTACCCGCGAGTGAGGACAACGCGTCGTCCCAGAGCCCCGGAGCCGCGGACACCACCGCGGCGAGCAGCGCGGGCGACTCCGCTTTGTCCAGGAGCCCGGAGGCGTCGCCGTCGGGGAGGCATTTCGATCCGTGCGCGCGTACCATGGCCGCCGCGACGTCAGCCGCGGCGGCGTCACTCGGATCCGCCGCGATTGACTCGCACGCGGATGCAGCGACCGGTGCCGCGAACCGTTCGCAGACCCAGTCCCCACCCTCGCCCGTCTTTGCCTCGCGATCCACCGCCGCGGCGACGAGGCATCGATGGAACGCGACGACGCGTGATGCGCCGGCGGCGTCAAACTTACCTCCGCTCGACCCGCCGCGCGCAAGGTCAATCGCGCGCGCGGCGAGTGCGCTCCACATCTCCCCCGCGGCGACTCCGAGCTCGGGTTTGGCACTGATCGTCGCGAGCACCTCGCACAGTGCGCGTCGTTCCGTGTCCCCGTCGGCGCGCGCCATGCACCCCGGCGCCCACCGGTCGAGCACCGACGCTCGAACCAGCCCGGCTCTGAACGCGTTTGGATTCTCGGCGCCCGGGGCCAGGACGATCAGACCGTAGAGAAGACCCTCTCGCTGGCACCTCAGCAGCGCGGCGGCGTCATCCGACCTCGACGGCGTGCAGCACACTCGCCAGCCTTCCCAAGCCGCGGCGAGCACGTCCGCGAGGGCCGACGCGCCGGTTTCAGAGTTTGCGGGCGCCGTCACGGTGAGCGCTCGAGGCGGAAGGAGCGACAGGAAGGGGAGGATGGACGGCGCGGACGCGATCGCGTTGCCGTGACACCCACTCGCCAGATGCGCCTTCAGCGCCGGGATCACCGCCTCGGTCGCGTCGACGTCGCTCCAGCACTCGGGCCGCGCCTGAGGGTAGCTCACGCATAGCTCCCAGACGGCGGAAAAGTTTGACGATTCCGTCTCCTCGAGCGCCGTCGAGACGCACAGCTGTGCGATCTTCTCGCGCCTGACCTCACGACCGACACCGCCCAAGAGCTCGTCGGCGACGGGCGCGGAGATGAGATCCATCAGCGCGACGTACGCGGCGCGACGCAGCACCGGCGCCGGGGATCTCACGAACGGCCCGAGGCACCCAGAGTCGTCGAGCGATTCGCCCAACACGTTTCTCGCCCCAACCGCCTTCTCGTCGCTCACCGAGTCGAGCCCGACGAACGCCGTCTTCGCGAACCCGCCCATGGATGCCACCGTGCTCGCGAGCAGCCGCTCGTGCCGCTCGGCCTGCTCGTCGGCGGAACCCTCCTTGTGGGGCATGTCGCCCGGGGACTTGATCGTGAGATTCTCCAAAGCCTGCCCGAAGATCTCCGCGTGCGCGAAGAGCAAGGCGTTGGCTCGTTTAGCGTCGGTGGAGAAGACCTGGTCGAAGGCTGAACGCGCCGCCCTCGCGACGGTCTCGTCCGGATCGTGCTGGGCGAACCACCAGGAAGGGGCTAGTCTCTTGAGGTGCTTACCCAGGCCCTTTCCCGCGCCGCCCGCGACGATCCCCATGGCTTTCGCCGCGGCGACTCGAACCGCGGTGGAGTTGTCGAGGTGCAGCCTGCGGTAGGCGAGGGTCCACTGCGGCAGCGCGGCGGCGAGCTCTTCGGGGGATCGCGCGTACGGCGTAGATGCGGCGGACGCGTCACCGCACGCCCGTCCCTCGCACACGTCGACGAGGTCGGCGAGCGCCTTGAGCCTCGTCGCGGTGTTGTGCTTCACGAGGCGGGCCATGACCCTGGCGAGGTCGTCGTCCACCTCGACCGCGCCCGCGGGGTCGTCGTAGGCCTGCGACGTTAGGGATTGTGCGCCGGAGTATCCCCCGAATCCGATCCTGCGCGTAGAGGGTGAGAGGAGGTTGAGAAGGGGTGGGACGGTCGGTGGTGGAGGTGTGTACATCGCGTCGACCGATGAGATCTCTGGGTGCCGAGTTGCGAGGACTCGTGAAACCGGGCGAAGTTTAGGGAGCGCACCCTCCGAAGGATCCGCCGCCGCCGAAGCCACCCGCGCGGGCTCCCGCCGCGGAGGCCTGGCCCGCCTTCTTGGCCTTGTCCTTCCCCATGGCCGCCTTCGTTTGCCTCTCGGCGTGCGCCGAAAAGTGTGATTCGATGGGAAAAACCCTCGCCGACGGATTTCCAATCCTTGCGACTTTGGTCTCTCATATGTGTATGCAGTTAAGTATATGAAAAGTTTGGCGTTAAGTTGGTGTATTTCTGAGTTTCGCTAACTCTTATGACCGTCGGCCACCCGAAACAAGCCGACGGACGACGTGGCACCCACCAGTGGCCACGATTCGCCGGGTCCCACCACTGAGAGCTCGCGCGACGACGCATCTCACCTCGACGGTAGCCATGGCTTCCGCGGCTTCCCTATCTGCTCCGGCACACATCGTCACGTCGCGCGTCTCCCACGCCGACCGCCGCACCGCGTCACGCGTCGCCAAGGCACCCCGCGCGACCGCCACATCGGCTCCCACCTCGGCTCGCGTCACCCCGACGCGCCCGACCGTGGACCCGACGGAGAAGGACTGGCAGTGGGAGGGCCACAAGATCAGGTACACGTGCGCGGGTGACGAAGGCCCCGCCATGATTCTCGTCCACGGCTTCGGGGGTAACGCCGATCACTGGCGCAAGAACGTGCCCGTGCTCGCGAAGCGCGGACGGGTGTTTGCCATCGACCTCCTCGGGTACGGATACTCGGATAAACCGAATCCGATGGGCCAGCCCCAGAACTCAATCTACAACTTCGAGAACTGGGCCAGGCAGCTCAACGCCTTCATCGAGGAGATCGTCGGTGAGCCCGCGTTCATCATGTGCAACTCGGTCGGCGGCGTCGCCGGCTTGCAGGCGGCGGTTGACGCGCCGGCCACGTGCCGCGGCGTCGTCCTCATCAACCCCTCCCTCCGCGGGCTGCACATCACGAAGCAGCCCGACATCATCAAGCCGTTCGTCGCGATCCTGCAGAAAACCCTCAGGACCACGGACATCGGCCAGAAGTTCTTCAAGAACGTCGCCCGCGCCGAGACGGTGAAGAACATCTTAAAGGAGGCGTACGGGAACCCCGAGGCGGTCACTGACGAGCTGGTGGAGTGCATCCTGAAGCCGGGACTCCAGCCGGGCGCCGCGGAGGTGTTCCTGGACTTCATATCGTACAGCGGCGGGCCCCTCCCGGAGGAGCTCCTGCCGAAGATGCCGAAGGAGGTGCCGGTGCGCATTGTGTGGGGACAGGCGGACCCCTGGGAGCCCGTGAAGGATGGGCGGGCGTACGGCGAGTTTGAGAGCGTGGACCGGTTCATCGAGCTTCCCGGGGTTGGGCACTGCCCGATGGACGAGGCGCCCGAGTTGATCAACCCGCTGCTGATGGAGTTCGTGGAGGACTATCGCGGGGTCACGCCGGGATGCGCCTGAGGGTCGAGACCGGTGTAACGCTCATTGTACGCTGCTGCTTAAGTGTTTTTTTAACTACTTATACGATAAATTGTCCCATGCGATAGATTGTCCCATCCCGTCTTTGATGTCTCAAGAATATTCGTTATTTTATCGAGCCGAGGGTGTGGTGCGCAGAACGCCTAGTCTTATCGAGCCGAGGGTGTGGTGCGCAGAACGCCTAGGTTCCCATTGACAATCGCTATCGCCTACGTGAGCCCAGACAAGATCTACGGGTAGAATAAACACGTCAGTCTGCCAATTTACGCCTCGGGGAGCGCCTTGATGATGTCGGAGTCACCGGGGTCGGTGATGGAGCAGCAAGACACGCGGTAGTAGCGACCGCAGGCGGTACCGAGGTCAACGTTGTTGCCCTGGTAGTGGTGCACGCCGGTGTCCTTGGCAAGCATCGCGTAGTACTCAATCTCGGACTTCCTCAGGGGAGGGATGTTGTTGGAGATGATCACGAGCTTGGACTTGCCAGAGCGGAGGGACTTGAGGGTGGTCTTGTAGCCAAGAGTGTACTTGCCGGAGCGCATCACAATCTGGAGACGGTTGTTGATGCCTTCCTTGGCGGACTTGGACTTCTGTTGCGACGGAACGGGAGGGATGAGGTCGGTCAGCTCGGGTTCGAGGGAGACGAAGGCTGGGAGTGTGGGCCCCTAATTTTGCGACGGCTCCGGGACACGACCGGCGAAGGTGAGATGGCCGCCACGACATCGACATCGCGTCGCTGGAAGGCTCGAGCGGAAGTATGGACGTCACGATGACGATTCGCAGGATACGGCGCGCATCTACAGCCCGCACGATGCGCACGTCGCGCGTTTCCGGCGTCATCTATCGGAAAACCCTAAAACCCAGGCCCATGGAGTGGGGGGGCGCGCCCCCGCGTGGGACAGCGACGCACCTTCTTGGTGGAAACCTCGGCAGACATGATGAGTGTTTAATACAGCCTTCTTAAGTAGATGGACTACCGCTGTGAACTTCTAAGGATGGACCTTGAAGTGAGTGCGAGCTCAAAGAGGGCGAGGGATCGAGGGGGTCACCCCTTTTCTCTCCTCACCGGACTTGCTCTTTCACCATTTTTCTGTTCCCTTATTTCCTTACAAACGAGTAACTCTTAAGATTCGAGTGATTATTGTTTGTGGTAGAGTGATAGTTGAAGTTTTAATTAATTAATTCGGAACTAAACGTTACTGGTTATCACTGATGATCCTTATTTCGAGAGGAAGTTTGTAACCGCGCGGACGTCAGTTACACTTCGTCACACACACGGACGGCATGGGCACGCGGCAGGGGACGCGCTCGCCCACGCGAGTGGCGGTCGCGCTCATCGCGGCGATCCTGCTGATATCGATCGTCGCCGTCGAGCCGTCGGAGATCCGATACGACCTCTCCTCGGCGCACGGCGGGTTCATCGGAGCCCAACATGCCGACGCTCACCTTCGGGCCGCGGCCGCCGACGCGAGACGCGCGGATCCGCGCGCTTCGGCGTCGTCTCTGGGTGCGACGCGGGGCTGGATCGGGGACGATGGATTGAACGACGCGATTCACCGGGCGGGACGCGCGAGGGAAGGGGTCGTCGCCGGTGAGGGCCAGACCGCGGGACCGGTGCCGACGCCCGCGCCCTCTTCGCCGATGAAACCACCTGCCGAGGAACGCGGCGATGGCGATGGGTACGGGACGTATCGCGCGCGCGAGAGCGCCGGGAACGTCCGCGGGAAGCGACCGGCGCCTGGCTCGCTCATGGACGAGCTCGCGCGCCGAGGAAGCCCGACCGCCGGCTCGAACACTCGGTTCGCGCTCGGAGGCGGTGCCATCAAATCGGAAGCGGCTCCGGCGGACGCGCGCCGGGCTGGATGGGAGCTGACATGGCACGATGAGTTCGACGGCGACCGCCTCGACCTCGCCAAGTGGACCCCGCGCGGTAACTCCTCCGGTCCCGCGGCGGAGCAGGATCAGCTCGGCGGGTCCCAGCAGTGGTACGACCCGCGCGAGTGCGTCGTGTCCGGCGGGTCCCTCGCGATGAGAACGCGGCGACGACCGGGGACGTCGCCCGATGACTTCTTCCACGAGCCCGGGAGTGTTCGAACGTCCGAGGCGGAGTTCCCGTTCGTGTCGTGCTGGGTGGACACCCGCGACTCGTTCTCCCAGACGTACGGACGCGTGGAGGTTCGAGCCCAGTTCCCGGATTCTTCGTGCCCGGGCATTCGTCCGAGGCACTGGATGCTGCCGCATCCGAGCACGGGGTACAGCGAGGCGTGCTGGCCTCTGGGCGGGGAGATCGACATCGCGGGTGCGCACGGGAAGGGACGCGGCGGGCCGGGATCGCGGCCGAACACGGTGGAGAGCGGATACCACTTCGCGCCCCAGGGGCGGTGCGGCGTCGACTCGGAGGCGAGGGGTCGACACCCCGCGAAAAATCTCAACCTCGACCAGGAGTTTCACACCTTCGCGGTCGAATGGGATAAGTCGTCCCTCCGGTACTACGTCGACGACGTACTCACGAACGTCCTCGACAAGTTCGCGGTGCCCATCGTGCCGAGGTGGCCGTTCTACCTGATTTTGAACACGGAGATGTCACCGTTTGGCATGCCGGACGCGATGACTGAATGCGAAGGGGACTTTTACCATCACGTGGACTACGTCAGGGTGTACAAACGAGCCGAGGTGGCGGTGCACGTGAACGTGTACAGGTTCCTATCCTTCGCGGCGATCGGCGCGCTGGCGACGCTGTCCTGCGTCGCTTGCATCGCGCTGCGAAGGACCCTCGACGACGACGAGCGGGGGGCTCGTGATGAGGTTGAGGAGGACGCGGCTCGGGTCAAGGGGCGTTACAACCCGGAGATGGCCGAGCGTTACTTCGACCACGACTCGGAGGACTACTACTCCACCGTAGGCGGGCCGAGGCGGCGCGGGAGCACGAGCACTGCACTGAAGAAGAACGGTTCGGGGTTTCGGTCGGGATCGAGCTCGGGCTCCGCGGATCTCAGGCTGCTCGACGTCGGCGTCGGGGAGGAGAGGCTGACGGCTTCGTCCGAGAGGCGGCGGCGGCAGCGACGGTGCGCAGAGGAGCGCGCGCCCCTCATCGGCGGCGTCAAGCTCCGCATGCCCACGGACTCGACGCCCAGTCACAGCAGTCACAGCAGCAGCGGCGGGGAGTACGGCGGCGGCGGCGGTCAGCTTCGTTGGCGCCGAGGTAACGTCACCTCGGGTTCGGTGTTTGGGTCCCGGCCGGCGTTCGGCCCTCCGATAGGGGCCTCCGAGACCGTCGTCGGGTCGGTGTCGCCACGGGCGGGCTCGGGTGACGATGTCGCGTCTTTCGCACCCGCGTCGGCCCGAGTGAGCGCGTAGCGTTGAGGTTAGCACCTCGATTTGATCAAATGTTAGTTTTAGAAGTCGACTCTAAGTTTTGGGCGCGTCACACTGCTTCGCCCCGGAGCGTATAGGATGGCGTGACGCATGGGTTTCCACGATACGACGCCGCTTTGGACCGCCGCGGAGAGGACGAGAGGTCGCGAGAGCTCCGGTGCAGACGCCGGCCCCTCCCGCGCCATCGACGATGAGGTCAGGGAGCGAGTCGTGCATCTCCAGGCGCTCGCGTCGTCCGTCCGCACGCGCCTTGGACGGGGCCCGAGGATGAAGGCACACGCCGACGACGGCGCGTGGGCAGAGCGGACGACGGTGATGACCACGCTCAAGGGCAGAGAGAGCGAGCTGGCGGGTGCGTTCGAGCGGCGGCGAGGGGTCGCGGCGAGCGGTGCGCACGGGTACGCGAATTGGGACGACGGTTCGCTCGCGCACGGCGAGCTCGTCCCGGACCTCGCGGGGCTCCTCGTGGCACTCGGCGGCCCGAGACCACACCCAGTCGTCGGCACCGCACTGAGATGTATCGCGGACGGGAAGACGGGCGCCGGAGGTGGGACGTGGGGATTGGTGTTCGCGGGACTCCTCGCCGGTCACGCGCAGCGATTGCGAGCGGAGCACGACATCGGCTTCGCGGAATGCTGCGAGCACTACGTCGCCGCGTCCATCGCGGCCGAAGAGGCGCTCGGGGAGGTCTCCGCCGACATACACGACATCACGCGTGACCTGACGGACACGACCGCGATCGACGGGGCGATTCAGCGCGCGATGGCGACGGTACGCGCGGCCGGCGACTTCGGCTCCGAGGAGTCACAACAAACCGAGGAGTCACAAACGCCGGGGGTGTCCGCGGAGGTGACGACCGACCTCGCCGCGCTCGTGCTCGGGTTCGACCGCGAGCGCTTCCAAGGCGACGTCGACATCGCACTCGCCGCCGCCGTGCTCCTGGCTGAGGGACGATCGGACGATACGCGGGGGGCGGACGAGGACGTTTGTCTTCGAGCGGTGGCGGGCGTCCCGGCGGAGCGATCGAGGGTCGTTCCCGGTTTGTTCGTACCCCTCGAGCCGTGGCACGTCCCGGGCGGCGACGTCGGCGTCTCGCGGCTGTGCGAGGCTATCGAAGAGGGGAACCGAGGTGTGGAGAGGAAGGCGTGGAGGACGATCTGTGTGGTCGACGACGTCCGCTTCGACTCGAGGTTTGAGGACTTTAGGAGGTTCGCGGACGACGTGTGCGCGGCGGTGACCGCCGCCGGTGGGTGCGACGCCATCATGTGCGCGGGTGCGTGCGATGACGACGTGGCGCACGAGCTGACGCGTCGATGCGGCGTCTCCGTCGTGGTGCGTAACCTCGGCGGTTGGCCCCGGGGCGACGCCGACGCGACTCGACGTCTTCGGGATGTTCAGAGCGGCCACGTCCAGACGATGTGCCTGGACGCGTCCGTGCGCGGTGGTTGGGACCCGGATGCGAGGGACGTGCCGGTACGGAGTCAAAGAGAGGCGCTCGGGGCCTGGAACACGCGGAGGTATCTCTCCGTGACCGGGCCGGGACGACGAATCGGCTACGTCCACCCGCTCGTCACCGCCGTCGTGTGCCATCCGGTGCGCGAGGTCGCCGAAGCTCGCGGCGCGGAGGTTCGCCGGCTCGTCCGCCGCGCGCGCCTCGCGCTCACGAACGGCCGCGTCGTCCCGGGCGGCGGCGTCATGGAACTGGCCGTCGCCGCGAGCTTGACGGCGAGAGCCGCCCGCGAGGGTGAACGCGCCGAGGAGTCGACCGGAAAGGCACTCGCGTGGGAAGCGTTCGCGCATTCGGCGCGCGAGCTGAACCACATCGTGTCGCAGAACCACGGTCTCGCGTACGACGACGCGTCGACGCGGGCGGCACGGGCGGAGAAGCTCTGCGCGGATGCCCTCGGTCGCGGCGCGATGGGTTGGATGGAAATATCGCGCCAACTCGGGGATGATTCGGGAACGTTGAGGCTCGAGCCCGGGACGGCGACGGGACTTCGCGTCGCGATGGACATGACGCGACGAGTCCTCATCCCGGAGCTGGATGACCCGACGCCCGTGTTTGACATGTCGATGCGGGTCGTGCGGTAGGCGGTGACTCATATGATAGACGGTGACTCATGGGATAGGCGGTGACTCATGGGATAGGCGGTGACTCATGGGATAGACGGTTACTCATGGGATAGGCGGTGACTTAAGGAACGCTTCACACTAAAGTGTCGGCTAGTCGTCCCCGGCGGGAACACCCTCTCGGCGGAACACCCTCTCACTTCTCCGCCTCTGACTTTTCCCACACGTCGTCGTCGTACATCGGCTCCTCGTCCCAGCCGTAGGTTTCGTTTTCCACGTCGAACTGCGGCTTCACCCCACGCACCGGGATGGACACCGCGTACATGGTTCCGGCGACTTCGGGATCCTGGCTCATGCTCACCTCGATCCCGAGCTCCTCGTCCACCTCCACGAAGTCCGACACCACCTCGACGATCCGCGTCTTCATCTCCGACATCGCGGCGCCACTCATCGCGCACCTGTCCGCCACCAGGATCATCCTCAGGCGCTTCTTCGCCTCGAGCCTCGCGGTCTCCTCTTCGCTCGGCGGGAAGAAGATCGCGAACGCAGCCTTCACCTTGCCCCAGAACGACGAGGTGTCCGCGTCGTCACCCTTCTCGAGCATCTGCTGGCGCCCACCGAAGGTCGTGTCGCGGCCGCGGCGCTCATCGGCGTCGTACTCAGCCTTGACGACGACGCTCTTACGCACGGACTTAACCAACCTGGCGCGCGTGTTGGCCTGCACCGAAAGGCGGGAAGGATGGATCAGATCTTTGCTGCGACTTTTGGCGGGCGCGATCGGTAGGAGGTTGGGGGTCCGTGCGTCTCGAAGAGGGAGGTATGTGCGTGGGGGGAGGGTGCCTCACCTTGAAACGCGCCGCGGGCGCGACCGCGAGGGTCGCCGGGGAGGTTATCGCGAACATCAGTCGTGCCTGCTACGGTAGCTTGTGACGGGCAGGCACGGAGCAAACGTCAACTCGAAGGCAGAGGCAAAGGCAGAGGCTGAGTTCGTATTTCGAGTTTCTATCCCATACTACTTACCCATACAGATACATTCAAAAATAGTCAACAGTAAATATAATGCATAAGGCGTATGACTATTTCAGGTGGCGGAAAATCGTCGCTTTTCCTGAGAAGAATCTTGTTTATGCAGAGCTGTCCGAACGGCGGCCATCGACGTACTCGACGGCGCGAGGGAGGATCCGGCACGGGCTCGGGCTTGACGAGAGGGCGAAACATGTCGAGCACCGGACCATCGACGCCGCTGAGCCAGTCTCCCCTTCGAGGAGTGGGTAACACGACGTCTCAAGTAGTATCCTCCCCGCCCCCTGGATCTCCCGGGGCGCTGTTCAACGCCGACCGCGACTCCATCCTGAGCGCCATGCTGGAGCGTAACTGCAGCGTCGGGAAAGGGAGGAGGAGCGGCGCCGATCTGAACGCGTTCGCGTCCGTCCTCGACGAGCGCGTGGAGCGCAACGGCGGCAAGGAGCCCTTCCTCATCGGAGTCGCGGGGGGCACCGCATCCGGGAAGACCACCGTGTGCGACCTGATCATGCACAACCTGCAGGAGAAGCGCGTGGTGCTCATCGCGCAGGACTCGTTCTACAGGGGTCTGACCCAGGAGGAGCACGACAACGTCAGCAGCTACAACTTCGACCACCCCGACGCCATCGACGTCGCGGCGCTGGTGGAGACGCTCCGGAACCTGGCGCTGAGGAACGAGGTGAAGGTGCCCATCTACGACTTCGTCACGCACTCGCGCAAGGAGGACGAGTCCGTGACGGTCGAGCCCGCGGACGTGATCATCGTGGAGGGCATCCTGGTGCTGGCCATGGCGGAGGTGCGGGAACTGTGCCACATGAAAATATTCGTGGACACCGACGACGATCTTCGCCTGGCGCGGCGCCTGAAGCGGGACACCGTGGACCGCGGCCGAAGCGTCGACGGCGTCATCACCCAGTACACCACGTTCGTCAAGCCCATGTTCGACACCTTCGTCTCCCCGAGCAAGAGGCACGCGGACGTGATCATCCCGTGGGCGCAGGGCGAGAACAACGTCGCCATCGACCTCATCGTGCAGCACATCCGCACCAAGCTGGGTCAGAACGACCTGCGACGGATCTACCCGAACCTCATCGTGCTGCCGCCCAACTTTCAGATCAGGGGCATGCACACCATCATTCGCAGCCAAACGTGCAACCGGAGCGACTTTGTGTTTTACTCCGATCGGCTCATCCGGCTGGTGGTGGAGCACGCGCTCGGACACCTGCCGTTCAGGAACGAGATCGTGACGACGCCGAACGGGGACCGATACAACGGCGTCACCTTCAGCAAAAAGATCTGCGGCGTCGCCCTCATCCGCAGCGGAGAGGCGATGGAGAACGCGCTACGGGCGTGCTGCAAGGGGATCAAGATTGGCAAAATTCTAGTCGCCCGGAGGGACAACGACGGCCTGCCGAGCTCGCTCTCCGGGCATCGTCTGAGCAGCGCGTCCCAGTCCACCACCCCTAACCCGGCGGTCAGGTCCGTCAGTCGCGTCGCGATGGAGGCGGCGATCGACTCGCCGTCCTCCCACCTCCCAGAGAGAGAGAACGGGACGCGAAGCGGCGAGGGAAGCCCGAACCTCCCGAGGGTCGTCTACGAAAAGTTACCCGCCGACATCAACGATCGATACGTCCTGCTCCTCGATCCCATCCTCGCCACCGGCGTGTCCTCCATGGCCGCGATCGACAGGCTGATCAAGGCTGGGGTCAGGCAGGACAGGATCATGTTCGTCACCATCATCGCGGCTTCCCAGGGGATCCACTCGCTGTGCATGCGGTACCCGCACATGAAGATCATCACCAGCGAGGTGGACGCGGGGCTCAACGATCAGAACAGGGTCGTGCCGGGCGTGGGAGAGTTCGGGGATCGATACTTCGGGACGGAGGATATGCAGGCGTACTACGACGGGGACATAGACGAGGAGCTGCACTTCGAGTGAGCGCGCAGGGCTGTTTCGAGACTGGTTCGAGGGCTGGTTCTCGGTACACATTTGTAATTGATACATTCGCCGACAAATCCGTCAGCTCCTCGCGGCTTTACTCTTCTTTTTCTTCCGCGGGTGTTCGTCACCGTCACCCGATCGCGTCTTCGATGCCTCGAGCGCCGGCGGTCTCTTAAATCCGGCACCCTTCGCGTCGTCCTTGCCTTGGGCGGCGGGTTTGGGTTTCGTTCCGCCCTTTCCCGCCGCCGCCTCCTTTCCCAACGACGACGCCATCTCCGCGTCGGTGACGTCCTCGTCCTTCGCCCTCTCCGCCTCCGCCATCGCCTTCGCTCGCCGCCTCTTCTCCGCGTTCTCCTCGTTCATCCGTTCCGTCTCCTTGTTGAACCCACCGAAGGACATCCTCGCCGGACCCGCGTGCCTGCGGACCGCGGGCATGTACTGTATCCCCCTCGCGCCGTTCGCGAGCAAGGCACCCGGCGCGAACCCGGGCGCGTGCCACTCCTCGCTCTTCTTCGCTTCATCCGTACGCCGCGCGGTCTCCTCCGAGGCTTTCTCCATGGTCTCCTTCTCCTTGGCGCGCTGCATGAACTGCGATTGGAGGGACGGAGCGCAATGCGGAGGTTCAGTCGATGATGGGTTCTGTCGGCGGCGGGGGTTGAAGGTACGCCGTTCGCGCGCGCGGGGGGTGATGTCGGTTCAAAGGCGGGGGTAGATATCGGTCGTCGCGCGCACCTTCAGCCCCAAAAGCTTGGACGATATGCCCGACATGTTCAAATTTCGTCCTCCCGAAGGCCGCACGGGCGGCACGCGAGCGCCAAACGGAGTGCGAGTTTGCGTGGCGGTGCCGGCGAGCTCCTCGAAATTTTGAAATGAAGATCTGCTGTGGGCACCCCCGTCTGGCACAATCGCTCCGCGCAAGCAGTGTATGCTCGCGCTCCCCGGAAGACTTTTCCTCCGTCCATCTACCGTCCGCCAGGTCTTTCACAAGACCCTAGCAGTCCGGCGCTTCCCCGTCCGCTGCATGTCCACCAAAGAGAACTCCCAATACGAGGCGAACAAGAAGCCCAAAACCGACATTACTAAGATGGCCGATCTACTCCGCGTCAAGAAGATAAGCGAGCACGCCACCCTGCCCGTCCGTGGCAGCGACGGCGCCGCGGGATACGACCTCGCGTCCGCGTACGACTACGTGGTACCCGCCCGCGGCAAGGAGCTCGTCAAGACCGACCTCTCCATCGCCATCCCCAAGGTGCGCGCGAACCCTCAACTTTCGCTTTGCTTTTCTTTTGTGGTTTTTTCTCCGCGGCGCCGACTGACATCCATCGATGCTTCGTCGCCCGCAGGACACCTACGCGCGCATCGCGCCTAGGTCCGGGCTCGCGTGGAAACACTTCATCGATACCGGCGCGGGCGTCGTGGACTACGACTACCGCGGCAACGTCGGCGTCATCCTGTTCAACCACGGCGAGAAGGACTTCGAGGTGAAGAAGGGTGACCGCGTCGCTCAGCTCATCCTCGAGCGCATCACCACGCCGGAGGTTGCGGAGGTCGAGGACTTGGACGCCACGGACAGGGGTGCGGGCGGTTTCGGATCCACCGGCGGTTTCCAGCCCCAGCAGTGAGAGAGGTGGCCGATTGTAATCCAAACGAACCCGCGTTGAGAGCGTCGAATGATTCTGTCCCTCGAGGTTCGAATTCGGTGCTGCCCAGTGCCAGCGCCGCGGCAGCTCGGCGAATCAGGCGTCGCCAGGTGGATTCGGAAGAATCTCGCGTGCATCCGATGCGCGGCTCACTTCGAACGCGCGCAGCTTCGATCTCGCTTCCGCTCTTCCCGAACGCGAGGCGACTCGTGCACCCGATCAACCCGGCCTTCGCTCTCACATCTCAGGCCCCAACAGATCCTACGCCAACTTCCAAAGACGATGATGACTCAACACGCAATCCGCGGTCTCTCCGGGGCAACCGCGCTCCCAAGGCTGAGGACCTCCCACGCCTCCCTTCGAGGTGTGAAGAGCACGGTCGCCCCGGCGAGGGGCCTCGTGTCACGCCGTGGCCGCGCAAACACCGTCGTCGTCAAGGGTAAGTAATCTCTCAGCGAACCCACGAACCCGCGTCCACTCCCCGGGGCGGACACCGTATCCCCGAGCATGGAATGTTCCTGTCCTCCCCGCCATTTTGACGATCGGCCGAAACTAACAACATCTCTCCCCGACCTCCCTCTCGATACTCAGCCGAGGAGACCAACTGGGGCCGCGAGCTTTCCTCCGCGGTCGTTCGCGTCGGCGCGGGTGTGCTGATGGTCCACAACGGCCTCGATAAGCTGGTCGATCCCGAGGGCTTCGCCAAGTTCGTCGTCGAACCGTATCTCGGATTCCTCCCTCACGACGAGCCGCTCTCGTTCGTGACCTGGACCTACCTCGCCGCGGGCGCCGAGCTCGTCGGCGCCGCGGGTCTCACGCTCGGGTTCCTCACTCGACTCAGCGCCGCGTCGCTGTTCTCCACCATGGGACTCGCGGTGTACTTCCACATCGCGCAGTCCGGACTCGAGGGCTTCCCGCTGGGAGTCGTCGAGAAGCACCAGTACGCGTACGAACCCGCCGCACTTTACTGCCTCATCTACTTCTATTTCGTCATCAACGGAGGCGGCGCCGTCTCCTTGGACAACGCCCTCAAGAAGGACGACTGATCCGAACATCGCCTGGGGTTCGTATCATGATCATCTGACCTGTTTGTATGCTAAACTATTTTCAACTGAAAGTTCATACGTTGTCGTCGCCCTCGGAGTCGCCTCTGACGTGAAATCCGGTGACCACGTTCGCCCCTTGCGCCCCGAACGACCCCACGGTCGGCCCGTGGCTCGGCTCGGACGCGCGCCGTTGCTCCGGAAGCACCCCAGAGTAGCTCGAGAACGACATGGTCGCCTTGAAAGATCCCGACGTAAACTGGTGTCGGCTCGGCTCCGCGGCGGCCTCCGAAGCCAGCCCCGATGTCCCGCTCGGTTGCGTCCCCGGGCTCCCGTCCCCGCCTCCATCCCTCGCGATCGCCGCGACCGTCTCCGCAGCCTCCCGCCCCGCGGATGTCCTCGCGAACGCGGAAGCCGGCGAACCTGGGGGGCGACCCGCGAGGTCCACGCTAGTCCGCCCCGGCGATAGCAACGTCTCCTCCGCGCCGCTCCATTCGTTCCCGGTGTCGTCGTCCGTCCCCGATGCACTGTTTCCCGACCGGGGAAGTTCGTGTCGGTTGCTATCGCGCGGGGGCTTCCGTTCGCGACGATCACGCGATGAACGCCGGGAAGAACCGCCGGGAAGATCGGGAGCCGCGACGCCGCCGTCGGATTCCGCCCGCAGGCGCCGTTCGAAGATGTGCTGACGCTCCGCCGCGTCCCCGCGCCCGTACAGCAGCGTCCCGAGCGTCCCCATGACGAACCCCCCGAGCTGCATGGTACTCATCTGCCACGTCAGCGATTCACCCTCAAACACCGACGGGTTCCCGTGGTGAAGACAAGCCGCCAGGAACCAGCACGCGAGCGTTCGCAGCGTCTCCAACCAAGTCCTCGACGCCACGCCCGCCATCGGCGACACCTGCTGACCCACGTAGTTATACGCCACTAAACCGATGACGTACGCGGCGATGATCGCGATGAGGTGCGGCGAGTTGCGAAGCATCACCACCGTGTCACCCGAGGTGTTCTCCAAGACGCCGCCGACGTCGGTTAAATCCTTCGAGTTGAACACGAGCCCCGGCGTCTGCGCCGCGGGAAGGACGATCCCGAGCATGAGAACGACGCCGACGCATCCCTCCGCGCCCACCATCGTGGTCGGGGTCTTGAACACACCGGCGAGGTCACGGAGGAAGTACCCCTCGAACGTGAGCTGCGCCGCCTGCACAGCCTGCGACGCGGTGATGTACGCCATCCCGCGGACGGTGGCGGTTCTCCGATCGGGATCCGCGAGAACCGCCGCGAGAGCCACGAGCGCCACCCCGGAGAAGGACAGGGACATGCCGAGCTTGTGCAGATCGTTGAGCTCCCGCCTGAGACACACGGCGATGAGCGCCGCGAAGAGAAGCTGGCCGTGTCGAAGCATCAGGAACGTGGACAAAGGGACGTGCAGCAGCCCGTAGGAGATGAGCGCGGTGGCGACCAGGTCCGCGAGTGTGATTGGGACTAGCCCGAACAGGGCGGGGAGTATCGGCGGCAACGACGCGTACCACGACGACGGTTCACCGCGCTCCGGAGACGGCGCGCTGTCCTCGTTGCCGCTGCCGCCGCTGTCGCCGGAGAGCAGCCCGCGCGTGAGCTCTGCATCGTCGCGAGCCCTTCGCCTGACGCGCCCGCGATTTTCCCCGACGTTGCCCTCCCTCGGCCGCGTGTTCCATCCGTGCACCACGAGACACAACGCCATCGCCACGAATGAAAGGAAAGTCATGAACAACGGTTTCTTGAAGTCGTGAACCGCGGGGTGCGCCGCGTCCCCGCGTCCGCGGCCACTCACTTCGTAAACGTACTTGCTGATCATCGCCGTCAGAGTCCCGAAACCGAGAAGCGCCGTGGAGCCGACGCGAGCCGCGAGCCTCCTCGTTTCGCGAAGCTCGCGCTCGAAGCTAGCTCGATTCCATGCACCCGCGGGTGGGTGCACCGCGGTGGACATCGTCGCGAAGATGGGATGTGGCCAGTGCGTCGGCGCGGCGGGCACTGCAAAGGTAATTCTGAGTGAGACCTTCTGCAGACAAATATTCGGAGGCTGACATCAGACTGGCGGGCACGCGAGGGGCGTCGCCGCGCGGGCCGGCGAGAAGAAGCGTGCGGTCGAGATGCAAACACCCGCGCCGCATGGGACACGCGACCCGAAGACACCGAAGACACACGTGAGAACCCCGCAATCTCCCCGCAACTTCCCATCCACTTCCAACGGCGACATCGGGACGTCCGCGAGATCTGCGACCTCGCTCCTCCACCCCTTCGTTCACGCGCACCGACGCCCCTCCCACGCCCCTCGTTCACGCGCATCTCGCTCACGACCCACGACCCACTCCTCGCAGCTGGTGACCGCGATGAAAGACTCGGACCCGTACACCGGTGGCTCGTCCGACGTCGGGACGAATCCCACGCATCGAAGAACGCGGTCAACTGACGTGGGGGTCGACGAGGACACGGTGCCCATTCCGCAGACGGCGTTCAAGAAGTTCTACGACTCCGTGTTCGGCCCAACCGCGGCGGGTGCGGACGCCAACGCGGGCACGGCGGGTACACAATCGAGCCTCGGCCCGGGGACGGGACGCGCGATCCCCGGGGAAGACGGCGCGAGAGAGACGAAACCCGCGAGAGACGCCGCGAGCGGGTCCGCCGCGTCCAACCGCGCCGGATCGAATCCCTCGTCGTGGTTCAACCCCGAGGCGTTCACGAAGGAGAAGAGGGAGTGGACGCGGGCGCAACGGGAGGCGCAACGTAGGCGCGCTGAAACGCACGAGGTGGGAACCAGCGACCGGGGCATAACGTCGCCGTTTGAGCATTTCATCGTCTGCGGCTTGCCCACCGACGCGGACGTCAGCGGCGTCGCGGCGTCTCGAACGGAGGCGAAACGGGCCATCCTCGGCGGCGCGACGGTCGCGGTGACGGCGCCGAAGGGTCACGCGCGGGACTCGTACAAGAGCGCCGTGGGCGAGACGTACCCGGCGCGGGTGCTGTGGCGCTACCCGGAAAACGTCCCCGTCCCCGTCGACGACGTGGCGTCTTTCTGTTTCCCCCACGGCGTCGAGCCGAGCCTTTTGGAGCGGACGCCTAGTATGAGCGGTTTGAACGATCTGGTGTACGGTCAACGCTGGGCGCAGGCGGATGACTCGTCCTTCGTGTGGGCGCTGAGGAACCAAAACTTCGACGCCGAGGGTAGCGCCGCGGATGAGAAGATTGAGACGCTGTACGGCGTGTGCTGCTACGCGAGGGAGCTGGTGCAGCGGCGGCCCGGCATGGTGGCCGCGGCGGAGTGCGCGTCCAGGGGCGATGAGGTGGAGACGCTGCGGCACGGGTCCGGGACGAAGCACCTGCGAGGGAGGTACCTCATCGCCGCGGACCGGTGCTACTGCCTGATCAGTAAGGTGCCCTTCTTCTCGATGCACTTCGAGGTGCTGCACAGGATGCTCGGGGTTGACCGACTCGAACGCATACGCGCGTGCGCCGAGGAGCTATGGGCCGAGGACTACGAAGAGAACGCGGAGAAGGATTCAGTGACTGGGGAGTTTAACGGCGAGAAGCCCCGGCGGAGCGGGACGGGTACCGACGTATCGCCTCTCGTGGGTCGTAAGCTGTCGTACGAGACGCCTACCGGGGATGCCGCCGCGGTGACGCGTTCGGAGGAGGATGCCGCCGCGGTGACGCGTTCGGAGGAGGATCCGCGGGATCCAGCGGTGGCGGGCACGGGACAGAGTTCCACGGACACGCGAACGGTGCCCACCGACGAGCAGCTGGGTGAGAGATCGGAGGCGCTCAGGATCCTCTGCGAGTACCGAGCGCTGCGCATTCCCGCCGTCGGCGAGGAGGTGACGTTCACGCCGCTGCCGGACCTCGCGCCGGTGCGGTTCGTTCGCAGGATACCCGCGGAGGACGACGGCGAGGAGGCTGACGACGACGCCAAGGGTGCCGAGGGTGCCGACACAGCTGTGCACGAAGACGTCGATCGGCCGAATACGCCGTCCCCCGGGGAGCATCGCGACGAGGGCCCGGACGACCCGACCTGGCGGTCCCCCGCGGTCTACCGCAACCAGGCCCAACGCCGCCGCCAGAGCAAGGAGGGGCGGGGTGAGTTCATCGAGTCGATCCCTCGCGGCGTGGGTGCGGTGATGACGCCGATGGAGGAATCGGCGCACATGGAGACGTGGACGGTAGCCGCGTTGTGCCGAACGTTGAGTCTGGACCACGTCCTCGCCGCGTTGAACTCTGTGCTTCTCGAGCGGCAGGTTGCGGTATTCTCGCCTAACCTCGGTGATCTCGGCGCGGTGACACTGGCGTTGTCCACGACGATGCTGCGACCGCTGCGTTGGCGCTCGCTCACGCTTCCGGTGATGCCGATGACGGAGCGCATGACGTCGCTGCTCGAGGCTCCGGTGCCGTTTGTCATCGGGATCCAGCGTAAGACGAACGAGGTGCGTCGGCTGTGCCAGGAGCTCACCAGGGTTAACGTGTACAAGGACGAGGTGAAGGTCGGCGGCGGTCCGCAGCCGACGCTCCCGCGGCTCAAGGAACTGGCGGGCGTGCTCAGGCCGCTGCACGACGCGGCGAGGGAGGCTGCCCGCGGGGGTAGCTCCCGCGGGCCCGTCGCCGAGCCCAGCGAGCGAGCGAGGATCGCCGCCCGCGCTTTCCTCGAGGCGTGGAGGGAGTACCTCCGGGCGCTGGTGGCGAACCTTCGGAGTTACGCCATCACCGAGGTCTCCGACGCGGGTGAGAAGACGTCCATCTTACTCAAGGATACCTGGGTGGATTCCTTCTCAAAGGCGGACCGGTCGTTCATGCGAGCGTTCGGGGAGACTCAGATGTTCGATTGGTTCGCCGACGTCGCACTGCAGGCTTAGACTACGTACTACGAGTATGATACCGTTAGCGTGATATGATAATAAGTAGTCTACCGTTAGCATGATTGACGATGAACCACCGCGGATGAGTTAGGATGAAGATCGTGCTCCTTTCTTGTCGACGACGTACTCGCCGACGCCGCTCGGGTCGCTCGCGTCCGGCCACATCACGGAGTCCGCCTGCGTCACGATGCCGTGCGCGAGGACCCCGTCGATGTCCTCAACCTCCGCCGCGATCTGATACGGCGTCGCGACGTCACCCGCGAGAAGGAACCCGTCGTCCCATCTCGCTCCGTCGTTCAGCGGGTCGTTGAAGCGCAGGTCCACGATGGTGTGCGATCCGTCGGCGGATACGTAGGGCTGCTTACCCCCCCGTGGGCTAGCCTCGAGCTCCGAGCCGCGTCGCCACACCTCCGCGTCGCCGAGGAACATGTCGTCCAGCTCCTCGGCGCACTCCTCCCACTCCATCTGACCTCCCACGACGGCGATGGGCACGCCGCCGCCCAGGGGCGCCGGGTCCCCGAGTTCCTCGGCGAGGAGCACGATCTTCACCGACTTCCTCACAACCTTCCTGGTGAGGATGAGGTCCGGCTGCACGGGCCGCTGCTCGCGTCCCACGACGGCGGCGATGCCCGGGGACTTCTCGTCCCTGTACGTGACCACCTCGTCCGCCTGCAGGACGCACACGCTGACCGCGGGGACGTCGTCGAGGTTGGTCACGGGCACACCCGCGACGGCCGCTTCCTTCGCGCTGAGCGTCCCAGTGGGCACCGCCTGGACGTCGTTGAGCCGGCCGTCAGCGAGCGCGTCGTGAATCTCGGCCAGCACGAGCGACACCATGGGGCCCGCGCCGATGCCGACCCTGTCGCCGTCGCTTACGTGGCGATCCACGAACGCGATCGCGCACTTACGGAGCGCATCGGACACACCGGAAGCGGACGCGCCGGCTCCCGAGGCGCCGTCGGGCGCGGAGGCCCGGACGATCGTACGGCTCCCGCGCGCGCGCCGACGGAAGCGGTGCGACGCGGGGATGGCGCGCGCGGCGGTCGCGGGGATGGAGAGGGCGACGGTCGTCATCGACGCGTGTGCCCGCGAAAGTGGATAGCGCGGATCGAAACTACTTGTAAAACGTCTGCTGTGAGGCCGCGGATTCTCTGTTGGGACGCCACTGCATTGGACGCCACCGGTGGCGGGCGCGTTGGGTGGCGGGCTACGATGGCGAACATCGGACTCGACTGGATGGGTAACTCGGTCACGCCGTCGCCCGCGGCGGCCGAACCCGAGGTGGACAAGCCCGCGGACGAGGTCGAACCGCCGCCCTCGGCACCTCCGACGAACGAAAGGGACGCTGAACAATCCGAGACGCGGGAGGAAGCCCCGCCCGAGACGTCGGCGGAGGCGACGGAGACACCGGATCCACCGGATCCACCGGTGCCGGTATCCGCCGCTCCCGGAGATGCGCCGCTCCCGGAGGAAGCGCCGGCCGCAACCTCCGAACCCGATGAGGACGACGACGGAATCGAAGAGGTCGAGTTCGTGCGTGTGCCGCTCGCCTCCGCGCAGCGCCTCAAGATCCTCGACCGCGGGCCGAAGGAGGAACTGGAACGAATGCACGCCGAGGACCGCGGCGGTATGCTGGTGGAGATTCGCGTGTGTAAGGCGCTCCTGCGGCAGGCCTACCCGCTCATGACCCCCGAGGAGCTCGACGAGACGCTCCGAAAGCACGTCGCCAAGCAACGCGCAAAGGCTGATCCATCCATCGACGTCCTCCGCGTTCCGCTACCGAGCATCACCCACGAAGCCATGGACGACGGGATGGCCAGGACGCTGCTCGTATCCGCCCGTACGCGTCTCATGGAACACGAGCGCCTCATGGAGAGCGCCGCCGAGGATGCCGACGCGAGGCTTGACGCGATGGCCGCCAAGGTTGAGGGTTACAAGGCGCAGGCTGAAGCGGCGAACTCGGCGGCTCGAGACGAAATCAGCGCGCTGCGTGCCAAGCTGGAGCGCTCCAACGAGATGGCGGCGATGTCATCGAGCGCGAAGGTGTCCTCCTCGCCGTTCAGGCCGAAGGTGGGTGACGGCGGTTCAAACGGCGGTTCAAACGGCGGTTCAAACGCCGAGGTTCGCCTCGTCGTCAACGTCTTCGGCGGCGACGGCGGATCCGGCTCATCGGACGACCTTCGCGAGGCGCTTCGTACGGCGCAGACGGAGTTACTCGCGGTGAAGACCGAGCGTGATGCCGCGAACGCCGTGGCGAAGGAGACCGGCACGCTCGCGTCGAGCTCCGCGGACCACATCGAGGAACTGAACGCGCGGATCGAGACGCTGACCGCGGATCTACGCGACGCGACGGAGAAGGCTGAGTCGTGGCAGCGGGTGGCTAACAGCGCCAAGACGGGCGCGGCCGCCAAGGCCGAGGCCACGAGTCAGGACGCGGCGGACCGCGAGCGCAGGCTCACGCAAAAGCTCGTGTCGCTCGAGAACGACCTGAAGGTTGCCAACAGTAAGGTTCGTCGGGTGGAGCAGTCGCTGGCGAAGACGAAGGAACTCGCGGATAAGGCGATCGAGGACGAGCGCGAGAAACGTGAGTCGTCCGTGTCCGCCCTGACCGCGGACCTTGACGCGGCGCGCGCGGAACGTGACTCCGTCGTCGAGAGCCTGCGCGCCGAGCTCATGGAGGCGAGGGAACGGGCGAACGATGCGGAACTTCGCGCGAGGGAGGCGGAGGCGGCGAGCGAGGCGCTTAGGTTTGAGATGGAGGAGACTCTGGAAAGTTCGTACAACTCCCCGACCAAACGGGCCGCCGAGCTGGAGGTGGAGCGGCTCAAGAAGCGGCTCGTCGAGGCGGAGGGTAGGGTCGGTACCCTGACGGACGAGGCGAGGGACGCGCGGGAGAGGTTGGCGACGGCGGAGCAAAGCGCGAACGAGGGTGATAACCTGGGGGGGGAGGCGTCGCCATCCGCCGCCGAGATGAACCTTCCGACGGATGAATCGTCCCGGTCCTTCGCCAAGATCGCCGCCGAGCGCGACGCCTACCGCAGACGCGCGGAGACCGCCGAGAAGAAGGCCGAGGCTGCCACGCTGCTGATGCGACCGGTCCCGGTGACGGACGAACTTCGGGACATGCGAGCCGCCGCCCGGAGGGGCGAGGAGGCGGAGGCTAAATGCGCGGGTTTAGAAGCCGCGCTCAAGGACGCCGACGACGCCGCCAAGAACGCCCAGGTAGACGCGCACACGTCAGCTGAGGCGCTGAGACGTGAGCGGTCGGAGTTTGAGCTGTGGAGGACGCGCGCGCGGGGTCTGATGGAGGAGAAGGACCGGGAGTTGGACACGCTCCGGCGTCGACTCTTCGGCGGCGACGGAGCCGCTCCGGAAGTGAGTCGTCCCGGGGGTACGTCCGCCGCTCCGATCCACGTGATGTCCGCCGAGGATTTCGCGCACTTCAAGGGTGCGATGCTCCGGTTCCTACTCGCGGAGGACTGGGCGGCGCAGCAGGCGATGATGCCGGTGCTCGCGGCGCTCCTTCGCCTCGACGAGGACGAGGGCGTGAAGCTCGCCGCCGCTCGCGAGAAGTGGGAGCCGGTGGACGTGACGCTCGGGAAGCAGCTGCCGGAGAGTTTCGAGCAGGCGGCGAACTCGCTGACGGACACGTTGGGTCTGGGGAAGATGTTTTAGCCACTAGCTAGGGTTTAGTCGGAACACCGTCGATACATTACACACGCCCCTCGGTATCTATCTATTGCTTCTCGAACGAGGAGCCCGGGTTTTGTAAAACCACGAGAATGTAGTTTTCGTCGGGCGCGATGAGGATCTCGTGCTTCTTGGAGCGAACCCTGAGGAAGGTCACCTCGTTATCCGGATCGAGCTGTTTGATCACTCCCTTCGCCTTCTCGGTGAAGAGCGTGATGAGCGCGGCGTGTTGCACCGTCTCCGCCGCCTCCATGCTGGTCTTGATCGGCACGCCGTCGTAGTTGACCACCAGGACGCCCAGGACGCCCTTGTGCGAGTTTATGCGCTTCACCGCCTCCTCCACCTCGTTGCTCGCCATGGCTCCCTACCGCACCTGATGTACGGCGACTCCTCCCTGAGATATTACCGCGTCTTCCCGCGTCGAGAACGTGTTACCGTGTCGAGGTCGCCCCTCGCGCGGCCCGGGAATGACGAGCCTATTTTGGAAATTGTGCTCGCGTACACAACAATCGCACCCACGGCCAGTTGTAAATAAAACTGTTGGGAGTTTCCTCGCGCGGTGAAGGTGCAGCTCCTGGATCCGGCACGAAACACGACTGACGTTTGGGGTGGCGACGTGTGCGATACGTGTGGTGTTCTATGACGTTCTATGGTATTACATCGCGCCGATCGGCGTCGCCACCGGGCTCGCCCCGGCCCGCGTCTCCCCCGAGCTTCATCACTCACTCACGCATCAGCTCCCCACTCCTCCGCGCGGCGCCTCAGTTCCCGTCCCCTTCGCCGGCGATCGCCGCCGTCGCCTCCAGCTGCTGCTTCAGGGTGGCGCGCAGGTCCTGAAACTCTTTCCTGAGCGAGCCAACCTCGGTGTTCAGCGTCTTACGAAGGTCCCCGAGCTCGCTCCTGTAGCTCTTCACCTGGTTGTCCAGCTTGAACCTCCAGTCCTGCAGGTCCCTCTTGAGGTTGGACACGCGCGACAGCAGCTCGTTGCGGCTCTCCTGCAGCTCACCCAACTGCTTCATCTCGAGCTCGAGCGAGAACTTCTCGGCGGCGTCCTCATCCTCCTGCGCGGCACGGCGGGACGGCGAACGGTCAGCGAGTGATGACGCGAGAGGAGGACGTGTGCTTTCCAGCGGGGGAACGAGGGGCGAGATGGCGACCGGTGGCGCGGTGAGCCTCTCCCGGAGATTTCCCGGGGTTGGAATGAAGATGCGATGGATCGATGGTGGGTATGTGGGCGTACCTCCAGCGCGGGGTTCATCGTTCCTGGTCGAACGTCACGCGTGCGGCCGTGCCGGCGTGTGTGCCGGGCGGGCACTGGAGCGATGGAGCTTCCACGGGACGGGCGGGTTGAGATTTTCCATTTTGGGCTCGTGGTTTTTTGAAATTTTCAATGGAAATTAGACTGGGAATTGACCGTTCACCGTCCCGCCAATCCTGTTTCGCCACTTCAAGCACCTGATAGCGCGACAAACCCAGCCCACGTTCCTCACAGGCGATGGCGGCCGCGACGACGACGAGCGCGGTGCTGGTCGGAGGGGCCGGGGTTGGGGTCAATAGATCCCCCCCCGGGTTTGCCGCGGCGGCATCCTCTTCCCCACAACTGCGTCGGCGGGCTCCGCGCAGCAGCCGGGCGAGCCTCGCGCTTCATCACGGTGAGAGGCGGGGAGTGTGGACGTCGGGGTTGGCGACCCCATCGAGTGTCGACCGTCGGCGTCGCGAGCGGCCGTCCTCGGTGATCCACGCGGTCGCGTCGGGGCTCGATGCCGGTTCCAAGCCGTCTAGTCGCGGAATCGGGCGCCGGAACGGCGACGCGACGCGCGGCGCGAGGGTGAGAATCAACGCCGCGGCTGACAACAATGGCGAGGAGGGTGCCGCCGAGGTCGAGGCCGGGGGCGGTGGAAACGACGACGGAGCGGGCGAGGGCGGGGACGACGGAAACGGCGGCGGGGGAGGCGGGGGCGACGACGGCAGCGACGGCGACGAGGAAGAGGAGGACAAGGAGGGCAGGCTGAGCAGAGACGAGGTACGCGCCCGCGATCAACCCCGACGCGATCGACCCCGATCAAAATCTCGTTATGTTTTTACCCTGGTTGTGACGCCAAGGATCCCCTCGGTTTTTTGAACGACGACCACTGACGGACCCTTCCCATCCCACTCAACAGGCCAACAAGGCGTGCGAGAGCGCGGGCATCAAGCTCCCGCGCGACATGGCCGAGATCGCCGCCGCCGAGGGCATCCGATCGGAGGCTATGAACGCGTTCGTCGAGCTCATGACGAAGAAGGCGTGGCTGGGCTGGCTCTTTGCCGCCATCCCCGCGATTCGCGATCGCGCGCTGGCGGATCCCACGTTCCTGTTCAAGCTCGGCGTCGAAGTGTTCGGCGACGTCGCGCTGTCCCTGGCGTCCGAGATGTCCGGCAGGAACGAGCACTTCTGGGACGAGGCGGAGTACTTCTTCTCGGACGTGGCGGCGACGACGTGCCTCAACGGCGCGGTGCTCACCATGCTGTCGCCCGTCGTCACCCTGGGTAAGTCCCCGGGCGGCCGCAAGGCGCTCAAGTACAACAAAAAGATTGGCGGGAAGCTGAACCACTTCCTCCGGCTCCTTTTTTACAAGTACCCGCGCAACCTCCCCAAGCACGTGTTCCAGAAGGGTAACTACTCCACGACGTACCGCGCGTGGTGCTTTGTCAGCCAAGGCTTTCGCATCGGCTTGATGTCGTCCACCGTCGGCCTGGCGGGTCAGGGCACCGCGAACTTCATCTGCAGCATCAGGCGCAGGTACCTGCCCGGCGGGTACAGCGAGAGGTACGCGTCCACCGTGCACCCCGAGGCGCCGCCGCTGCTCGAACCCGCGATCGAGTGGGGCGGGTTCATGGGCAGCTCTGGCAACGCCCGCCAGCAGCTCATCGCCGGCGTCGAGCGGGTCATCCAGGACGCAAACGTGAAGATGCCGACGCTGAACCTGCTCGCGACGCTGGTGCTTCGCGTGGGTAACAACATGTGGGGTGGCGAGCAGTTCGCCAGAAGGATGCGCGAGATGGAGGACGCGGTGTGGGAGGATTATTCCTCGAAAGTGGCCAAAGCGGCGAAGTTGAACAAGGAGACCAAGAAGAAGAAGAAGAAGTGACGGCGGACCCGGCGGAGGCGGACTCCACATTGGCTTGTTGATACGACGTCGATCATCACACTAACAACGCTAAGTAAATCATTGAACCCCGAAGATCCGGCTCGGGTCGTTGCTGTAGTCCTCGCGTCCCTCCCCAACCTGCTTCTTGGGCCTGCGTTTCTCCCCTTCGGGTACGATTTTCGGGTTCGGCTTCCACTCAGTCTCATCCGGGACGTAATAGAACGGAGCCTCGTACCCCGGCGGCGCGGGTGCCGGCAGCGTCCCAGATCGGTCCACCTGGCGCCTCAAACCGAGGGGCGGCCTGGCGGGCCTCGGGAGCCCGTCGGGAAACTTGTGAGGCTTGAGCAGCGCGCGAAAGCCCAGCTTGTTGTAGTGGACCCTGGTCGCGCTCCCTCCGGCGGCTTCGATGATCTCCTTAGCCTTTCGTCCCACCCGCGACACCTCGACGTTGACGACGTGGCGGAACGGAACGTACATCGCGTTACCCTCCTCGTCGAACGCGAAGTTCCCGAACTCGTCCTTCACGCGCGTCAGCTTGGCCAGCAGCTTCACGCCGTGCTTCACCCTCGGATCGATGAGGCGCGCGTCCACAAAGTCCTTCATGGTCAGCGTCTTGGACGGATCCAGCCGCCCCGCGTCGATGAACTCCTGCAACTTTCCTAGATTCACCGGCGTGAACACCATCCTATGCTTGTTCACGAATCCCTTCTTGGGTAAGGTCAGAGGCAGAGGCGTCTGCCCGCCCTCGAACCCGAGGTTCGGCCCGCCCCCCGATCGCGACTTTTGCCCATTGTGTCCTCGACCCGCGGTCTTGCCCTTGCCCGAGCCGTTGCCGCGCCCCAACCGCACCTGGTCCCACTTCGCGGACGGATTATCCCGAAGATTATTCAGCGCCATCACTCCCTCGGGGGGGATCGGGGTCCCGGGCTCGACGTGCGTGCCGTATCCGCCGTCCTTGCGCGGCCCCGGGCCACGGTATCCACGCGTCTGAAGCAGCAGCGATGACATCATCCGCGCGACTCCATCGACGGACGTGGAGGGCGCGACGACGGCGGCGGGATCGAACCCGCGCGTCGACGCCGCGCACGAGCGCCGAAGCGCAGCTCCGCAGAGCTCCAGCGCCGATCGACGAAGCATCTCGCGCGTATCACACAGTGTTCGCGGGGCTCTCTCGGAAGAACCCTAAATCTCGAAGGGAGGAAGGCCTGCGGGAAAACTCGATTTTCCAGTTCCGGAGCTACGCGAGCTGGCGAGGGTTTGCTTCGAAGCCTTTAGGGTAGATTGACTTTAGGGTTACGTGCCCAACTTTTTCGTCCGAGTCAGATGAAGCATAGGTTTGCACAGAACGCAGAGGGCATGGCGACGCTCGCCGTCGCCAACGCGCCTTTCGCGCCAAGAAGATGGCGTGGACGCGTCTCCAAAAGCGACCTGCGACCGCGTGCGTGCGCGAGGATCCGCGTCAGAAACGCTCCGTCAACGGCGACTTCTTCGCTGCCGGACCGGAGGGACCGGAGGTCCTCGACGAGTAACGGCACCGCCGAGAAACATCGGACGACGGTGGTCACCCGCGCATTGCTGCTACCGACGGACACGTGGGAGATATGGGCGTGCCTTCTGGCGTCAGCCGCCACCGGCTACCATCTAAACAAGACTCCCATAGGGGGAGCGCTGTCCGGCCCGGTCTGTGCGATGCTCTGCGGCGCTCTTCTGGCCAACATGGGAGTGCTTCCACCGCCTGGTCCGCACTTCACCGCCATTCAGACCGGCGTTGTGAGTCTCGCGACGCCTCTCTTGCTCCTCGGCGCGGACCTGCGCGTTGTATTCACGCGAACACGCCGTCTGGTTGGCGCATTCGGTCTGGGATCCCTGGCGACGGTGCTCGGCGCGGTGGTCGCGTTCGCCGCGCTCGAGTCCACGACGCACTCCATGACGGCGCTGGGGAGCAATGGCGACGGCTGGAAGGTGGCCGCGGCGCTCGCGGCGAAGAACATCGGCGGTGGGATAAATTACGTCGCGGTGGCCAACACGCTCGGCCTATCGCCCGAGGCTTTAGCGGCCGGTATCACCGCCGATAACTTCTTCGCGCTCGTGTACTTTCCGATCGTGTCGTGGCTCGGGGGCGACCCGAGGACCGTCGGTGACTCCCCTACCGGCGCGCAGAGCACGGCCGGTGCGGTGAACGAGGAGAACTACGCCCCGCCGTCGACTCGGAAGGCGACGTGGAGATCAGCGGACGACGGTGACGAGATCGAGACGTGGATGACGGTGGACGAGGAGCCGCGAGGAGACGCAACGGACCAGGCTCTGAGCCAAAAAACTGAGAGTCATAAAAACCCAACCCCGTCCGTCGGCGACATGGCGACGGTGCTCGCGACGGCGTGCGCGGTGGTCGCCATCGCAGGCAGGATCGCACCGCCGGAGCTTGGGATTCTTCCCACCGAGACTCTCATCGCCGTCGCGTTCGCTACGCTCTGTCCGAGTGGTTGGAACGATCGGCTTCGACCCGCTGGGGATTTGTTGGGTAACCTCCTTCTGTTCATCTTCTTCGCATCCGCGGGAGCGGCGGGCGGGGCGATCACGTCGGTGTTCGCGTACCCCGCGTTGTTCGCGTTCCTCGCCGTGCTGTATTTCGTGCACATCTGCGCCATGCTCGCGGTGAGCAGGTGGAAGGGCCTCGGGCTGACGAGGGAGGAGGTTTTGGTGGCGAGCAACGCCAACGTGGGGGGACCGGCGACGGCGGGGGCGCTCGCGGCGGGAAAGAACTGGACGGAGCTCATCGTGCCAGCCATGCTCGTCGGGAACTTTGGCAACGCGGTAGGGACGTTCCTGGGGCTGGGACTGTCCAAGGTGTTCTACATGTTGAGCTGGTAGTACATATAATTAAACATCCGACGGCTCTCAAGGGGTGATTTTGGCCCTTATGTATCGCGCCGACTCCTCGACCGCGCGCTTCGCGGCCGCGTCCGATCCGTTCCTCACAGCCTCGGCACTCTCCGCCTTTCGGGTCTTCTCGTACGATTTTTGCCACTGCGGAAAGTCCGGGAACCTCGACGAGAACTCCGCGGCGGAGAGGGTCACCGCGCGAATCTCCGAGTTTATCTTCCGTTCCCCGCGCTTCGTGCTACCCGATCCCCCGTTGCCTCCGAACCCTCCCCCGAAGTCGCCGCCGGACACAACCTCGAACTCCACCTCCCCGCCGGACCCCACCTTACCCTCCGCGACGATATCCGTGGATCGCATTTGCCTCAGGTAGGCTATGCGATCTATGCTTCGCTCCGACGCGCACAGCAACCGGGCCATCGTCGCGGGTTTGTCGCTGTACCTCCTGAACGCCCCGGGCGACACGCGCTCGATCTGCTCCAGCCGCCTTCGAATCGTCCCGGTCACGTCGGACGTCAGAAGCCTCGGCGAGTACGCCACCATGACCTCCACCGCGGTTTCGACCACGCCGGCGGTTTTCATGAGCGCCTGAAGTGCGGCTAGGTTCTCCGCCACCTTGCCGCCGACGTTGATGGACAGCACCTTCGGATGCAGCTCGATGAGCCGGATGACGTCGGTGTGAGGGAGGAGGACGGAGAGCTCCCGCATCTTCGCGGGGAGCGTGCACGTCGCGTCCATGGACAGTATCTGCGGGTTTCTCTCGATGACCCTTCGAAGGTTCACCCCCGGGAGCAGATCCCGCATCAGCCGCAGCTTCTCCACCAGAAAGTCCGGCTCGAAGTACAGCACCCTGGGAAAGCGACCGACGAGGACGCCCATGTCGATGTCCTGGATGTTCACCGCCCTCCACAGCGAGTCCTCGAGTTCCACCATCCGCTCGATGAGACGCGCCGGGTCCCGGTAGAGGCCCCGCGTGGACGCCGTCTTGACCAGATTCTTTCTCTGCGTCGCGCTCTTCACACCGTTCGCGCTCCAGAAGCTGTCCAGCTTGGCCATCTGTTCGTCCGTCAGCGCGACACCCCCGCCGGGCATGACCTGCGACTCGTTGTCCACGTCCAGAGCGTACGCCGAGACGTCGTCCAGGGCGTCGCCCTCGTCGTAGGTGTGGTCGAATTTCGCGGGTTTCCCGGGAGGCGGTTTAGCCGGGGGCGCGATGGGACGCCATTGGTTCCCTTGGCGCTGCACCACCTGCCCGTTCGAGCCCGACGAGGGCCTCGCCCGACCGGAGCTGAGCCCGACGATGTCGTTCGGCCTCCCGCTGTTGGAAGCCTCGGGAGACCGAGGCACGGGAAACCTCCCGGACGACCTGCGAGTAATTCTACTGGTCGGCACACGCCAGCGAACCGAGGAGCGGGGAGCGCGATGCGGCGCGGATGCGACGCACCACGAAGGGCGCGCGTATCCTGCCTCAAACATCGCGCCCTGTGTCTACCCTAAACCCCCGCGCGTGCGGACGACCTTTCGCGCTGGGCGTTATGAACGAGCATTGGAAGGGATAATATTGGATAAAAAAGTTGGCCCGCCTTCGAAAAGTGTTGGCCTCATTTGCCCGGCGCCGGCGCCCCGCCCTGCGCGGCGAGTGACCTCTTCATCTCCCTATCCTTCAGGTACGCGTAAAGGAGGCACCCCGTGAACGCGAGTCCCACGCCGAAGAGCGACGCCGCGCTCGCATCCGAGTCGAAGAACATGTACCCCCCGCCGAGCACCAGCACCGTCTTGAGGTGCCCCATCACCTGGTAACTCACCGGGCTCGTCTTGCCAATGAGGAAGAAGGTGGCGCCGTTGACGAGCACCGCCAGCGCGCACGTGCCCAGCACCGCCTTCATCGCCTCGGGGGTCCACGCGTAGTCCACGTACGCGCTCTTTCCCACCACCCACTGGTCCCAGATCGGCCCGATGACGAGCAGCATCAGTCCCTCCATCGGCGCCACGTTGAGGAGCATCTGGAACGAGTTCACGTCGTGCGCCTTTTGCATGGTGTTGGTCAGGATGGACACGACGCAGACCATGCCGGTGGACATGACGCCGAAGAACGTCCCGAGGGGATTGAGCTGGACGTCCGTGACCGTGGCGAAGCCGATGCCGGTCAGGAGGACGAGCAGCGAGAGCATGACGGAGGGCGACGGGAGCTTCTCGCCGAAGAACACCCTCTGGATCACGACGGTGCACGGCGCCACCAGGAGCTTGCACATCTGGTAGAACGACACGCTGTTGTTGCCCAGGCTCAGGTTTTGGAATCCCATCGTCACGGAGTCGAGCAGGGAGAAGTAAAAGTTCGCCCTCAGCGGCATCTTCTTGTACTCAATCACCTTGAGCTTGCACGCGGTCCACAGCGTGGCGGAGGTGAAGACCATGTGCCAACCCGTGAGGGTCACCGGGAAGGTGAAGCCGTAGGTGGTGAAGAGCGCCTTGTTGAGGAGCACGATGAACACCGCCGCGAAGATGGACGCGCTCATGCCAGCGGCAACCTCCGTGCGGAAGCGCGCGAGATCCGCGACGTTCCTCGGTTCGCCAGCCATCGTGAACGGAGCGTGCTCGAGCGGGGTGATCTGTCGTTAGGGTTGCCACGGCGAAATACAAAATGTTCAACAAAATCTCATCACTTCAACTCGGGTCTACAGCCAAATCTTAGCTGGGGTGCCGTCATGCCCCCCATCATGCCCCCACCGGCGCTCACATGCCCATCGTGGGATGCGCCTTCTTGATGTGCAGCTTCACGCTCTCCGCGCTGAGCCCGCACCTGGCGCCGCACTTGGGACAGCTTCGCATCTGCGGCTTACCCCGCCCGCGAACCTTCTTCTCCGACACGGAACTCTCCTCCAGCCCGAACAGAGCCTTCTCCTTCGCCATGAGCAGCCGCATGAACCCCTCGTTGGGCTTGGTGTCCGGGTGCGCCGCCTTCATCCCCTTGAGCGTGGTGTTCAGGTTGGTTTTGGTCGATTCCATCAGGTACTGCGCGACGATCGTGGCGCTCCGGCTCTTCCCCTCGAAGCAGTGCACCAACACAGAGTTGCCCGGGTCCGAGGCGAGAGCGCCCGCGATGAACGCGTTCGCGCTCTCGAAATGAACACTGAGGTTCTCCTCCGACACGTCCTTGGCGGGCAGCCTGTGGTACGTGAAGTCCCCGGCGTGCGCATCCTCGAGGTCGTCCGTGCAGTTCAGCACGTGCGTCACGCCGAGAGCTCGCAGCGTGTGTCCCGCGTTCGCCACGAGGGCGCCGCCGAGGAACAGCCTCTCCCCGACCAGACTCGCGCACCGTGTCTCGCTCGCCGCGGCGATCCCCGCGCCCCTGTGAATCAGGTGCGAGAGTCGGACCCAGAGTTCGTAGCAGTCCACGATGTCGCGCCCGGTGCTGCAGTCGAGGAAGCCCGTGTGCATGTCCGCGTTCAGGCCCCGTCGAGCGGCCCACTCGCCGCACCGAACCTTCAGCTGAGCCTTGTCGTCCCTCATGACGTCCTCCCAGTCAACCAGCCACTCGCCCATCGCCTCCGAACCCTTCGCCTCTTTCTGCGCCTTGCGGAGCTTCATGGTGCCCTGCCTGGCGAGGGGCGCGGGAGCGGCGTCCGATGCGGTGGATGACTTCGCGGGCGTCTCGATACCGCCGCCGACGAGTTTGTCCGCGTCTCCCAGCCCGGCGTTGTTCTCCGGCCGAGTCGCTAAACCCGCCGGCGTCTGCTCGGCGTCGCCGCCGCTCGGTGATCCGGCCATCCGTAGGGTCTTCGGGACCATCGCACCCCCGCCCACGCCCGGGAAGTCGAAAGCCTTGACCTGCGCAGCCTGCTTGCGCGGGGGCGAAGCGTCGACGGCGGCGGCCGCCGCCGCTCTTCGCTCCTCCAGGAGAATCTTCACTGGGGATGGCTCCGCGGGCGTCTCGGGACTCCCCGTGACGCCCGCCCCGCCGCGCACCTTCTCCGCCTTTGTCTCCTTTCGCATGTCGTCGAGGTCCTCGAAGAGCATCTTGAGGGTCTCGTACAGTCCCCTGGCGAGGGAATCGAAGAGCCCTTTGAGCTTCGCGGTCGCGTCCACCGCGTCCTCGACGCCGCTTCGGAAACTATCGGTGAGTCGATCCGCGATCTCGTCCGGGTCCAACCCCGCCGCCTCGAGCGATTCCGCGCCTCCCAGGGACTCGATGAACACCTCGCGTGCCGTCGGTGAGTGGTTACGCAGTAGCTCGGTGAGCGGCGGGACCTCCTTGGCGTCCTGCCTGGCTCGCATGGCGGGAGGCCGCCGGGGCACCGCTTGGTCGATGACAACCACCGTCTTATTCCCACCCTTACTCGCCGCCCCGTCGTCGCCCTCACCGGTGTCCGCTCGGCCGTACAACATGTTCCCCGGGTTCCCACGCCACATAAGCCGCGAGCAGGGCAGTCGGTCCGGGTTGGCGAGGAGCATGTCCAGCACGAACACGCGGCCAAGCGCTTTGGCGTTTTCCGTTTGGCTCTCATCCTTGGAATCCGCCGCGAGCGCCCGGCGAAGGTCGTCGGGAACCAAGGGCTTACCCCGGACGTATCGCATCACGAGCCCCGCCTGGTTATCGTCGAGGCAACGCGCGAACGCCTCCGCGGCGTCGGCATCTTCGCGGACATCGTCGGACACCGTCGGACATGCGGCTTCGTCCGACTCGTCAGCCGCGGCGGAGACAACCGGAAACGAGAGTCGCCTCGCCGCCTCCAGCGCGGCGGTCCACTCGCGCCCATCCGCGGGGGGTACCGGCGCGCCCGGGAACTCTCCAGCCGGCGGGGTGTTCTCGGCGCCGCCGTTGACCACCCCGGGCGCAGCCTTGCGGAACAGGCGCGTGGTGGGCGCGACGACGCCGAGCGATTTGGCAATCTCGAATGCGAAATATTCAGACTGCGCGGCGAGTCTGTTGGCGCAAAACTTGACCACCGCCACGGTCTCACGTTCCGTCGACTCGTCGGTATCGGCGGTATCGGCGCCGTCGAAGATACAGAAGAAGACGGCGCCTCCGGAGTTGATGTCCACGGCGCCTCCGCCGATGTTCGTCTCCGCGGCGAGTTTCTCCTCGGCGACTGATTCCGATCGAACGACGGCTCGTAGCTTCGTCCAGTCCAGCGGGCGTTCGACCCGAGCTGGGGTGCACCGGCGGAGCCTGGACCTGAGCCTCCCCGCGAACGGCGACGGGCCGCACGTGCCGCTGAGCGTCGAGCGGAAGGAGGACCAGTTCGAGCGGAACGATGCGGTCCTGTCGTCGGGGTTCAGTTCGGGAGGGGTCCCTGGGGGTGACGACGGCTTCGAGGCTGCGTCCCCTGAACGCGAGCCGTCCTCGGACATGAGGTGCGGCGCGGCCTCCATGAACACCGTGGCGATCTCGTCGACCGCGCCCGCATCCTGCCTCCACTTACGGGGTGCAACCTTGGCCAGGCCGACGCCCCGAAGCATCAGCGTGCCACCATGTCCCGGCACCGGGTGAGAAGATGCGTTACCATGCGAGATCTCCGGCGCTTCGCGCGCGACCTTGGAGTCCTGGTGCGACGCGGCGGCGTTCGCGAAGGCGTCGTACGCCCAGAAACCGCCGTTGGCGTCTGATTTGGCCCTCGCCGGATCCTTGAGCGCCATGGTCGCCGAGGGCTGGCGCTTCCGGCAGTGCTCGGAGTCAACCAACGGTCAGTTCGAGAAAACACGAGAAGACGAGAGAAGACGTGAGTTCGAACCCGGGCCCATCGCACACTGACCATGGGGGCAGCCTCTGTCGGCTCGCCCGCGGCGACGCGTATCCCGCCCGCCCTAGGGCGGACTGGACGCCGCGATGTCGCGATATCACGCCTCGCCGCGCCCGTCTCGCGAACCCGACGACGGGACCGCGTGCACCTCGCCGCGCGTGCCGCCCGCCGCGACGAGGAATTTGGACACGAGCGAGCGCCCCGACGACGCCCCGGGCGAGCGCCACCCGCAGATTTCAACGCCGCCGACACGTGGGACGACAGACTCGAGTGGCCACAGTCGGGACAGGAGCGTCCCCCGAGCTACGACCGCCGGGAGTCCGACCGGGACGCGTCGCCCTCGGGGTCCGGTCGGCGGCCGGACGACGAAGAAAGATTCGGGAATGGCCGCGGTGAACGACGGCGCGAGTCCCGCTACACCGGCGCGCGGGATGACTTCGGGTACGACGACTGGACCGCATCCGAGCCCCGCGGCGCGTACGACGACGAGTGGCGAGGGTCCCGTATGGGCGGCGACCGCGGCGGCGACCGGGAATCGGGTCGGGCCGGCTGGAATCCCTCGGAGGCGCTCCCCGGGGTGATGGGCGCCGCGACGAAAGCCGCGCTCGCCGCGTGCTCTACGATGTCCGACGTCACCGCACGTGCGCTCGCGGGTATATTTCCCAGGTCCATACCGATGGCGACCCTGCGCACGCTGTCGTACCTGCTCTGGGGCTTCCTCTTCTTCGCGGTGTTCCAGAGGGTGATCTCGGGCTTCGTGCTCGTCGGGGGACTCCTGCTCTTAGCCGTCGCCGTCGCTCAGGGCGAGATGTCGCTGGGAAATCGCGGCGACCCACGGGACGGTCGCGCGTGGGGCGCCGCGTTTGGGTCCCGCGGCAGCAACTTCGACGAGTTCCGCGATCGGAGACGCAAAGAGCGGAGACGCAAAGGCGCGGAGGACTTCTTCGGCCGCGCCGCCGCCGCCGCGGGAGGCGCTCCGATGATGGAGTGGTGGAACGAACGCGTGGAGTACGAACGGGACTTTTACTCCTACCCACAGAACGATGAACCCGAGGGTAACCCCCGATACGACGACGGGGACGTGGGCGCGTCCCGACAAGACAAGGCGGAGAGTGATGAGGCCCATCGGCGGCGGAGCTACGACCTAGACGGCGACTACGTGGACGTGACGCCGCCGCCCATCGACTGGTCCAAGCTCGCGGATACCGTGCGTCAGGCGACGCGGGCTGAGGAGTTTTCGGTGGTCAACGAAGGGATCAAGATGGCGGGGGAGGCGGTGAAGGGGTTCCAAGGGACGTTCGAGGGGGCGGGCGCCGCGGGGGAAGCCGGGTTTTCGTTCTCGGCGGCGGCGGCGGCGGCGGCCGGAGACACGACGGGCGTGAAGGCGCAGGAACCCGTCGCGACGGTTGAGGATGAAGTGCCCGTAGCTGGTGACGTGTTCGATGACGAGGTGGCGTCCGAACCGGCCGAGGATGCGACGGTCGCGTATGGGCAAACAGTCGTGGACGCGGAGGCGAGCGCGGTATCCATCGACGAGTGGTTCAGCCGCGGCTCGACGGACTCCGCGGATGACGACGCGCCGGGACCGAGGACGGGATTCGAACCGCCACGAGAGGGCTACGCCTCGTACCAGGACCCGTCGCCCCGGTGGACCGCGGGCACGTACCGCGATCCTAATGGTCCTAATGGTGAGGGGTCGGGTCGGGGCGAGGGCGGATACGAACGGTCCCCTGAGTGGGGCACCGGCGCTCCCTTGGGCCGTGACCGCGGCGGAGTGGGACGGAACCGATGGCGCGAGTTCATGACCGGGCGATTCTACGGTGAGTTCCAGGAGGATCTCATCGCGGCGCGCTTCGACCGGGCTGGCGGGCTCGCGGTCGAGGACGACGCGAAGGATGGGGGAAACGGCGGGAACTCCCGGCAAGACTTTGACGACGACGAGCCAGGCGCCGGTGCCGTGCGATAGGCGCGATGGGCCGGGACGTGTGTAAAACACGGCAATGTACCGTTTCATAAATGAACAATATGATAGTCTACCTCTACTAGGCGCTCTAGTCCATGGCGGGTCCCGCGAAGACCGAGTCGTTAAAGATTGGAAGCTTTCCCGGGTCCACGAGCTTAATCTCGGACGCCATCGCCTTCGCCAGCGCGTCTTCCCCGAATCCTCCGTACGCCTCGCACTGTCCCGCCATGCCGACGAAGAGTTTGTGCCACCTGGTGTCCGCGGTGATCTCGGGATGGAACGAGGTGGCCATCAGCTGTTTCTGCTTCACCGCGACGATGATCTTCTCGAGGCTCTTGTCGTCGATCTCCGACCGCTTCTCCTCGGGGAGGATGTACTCGCCGAGGACCTCGACGCCGTCGCCGACGGAGAGGATGGCGGGTGCGCGGATGAAGAGGGCGCGGAAGGGTCCGTTCTCGTCGCCCGGGATCTTGCACGGCAGGTTGGTCTCGAACGAGTCGATCTGGGAGCCGAAAAAGTTGCGGTCCACGGTGACGTCGAGGCCGCCGAGGAGCTCCTGCCCGCCCTCCTTCGCACCGCGGTTGATGCGCTCGGCGAGGAAGATGAGCCCCGCGCACGTGCCCCAGACCGCACCGCCCTTCGCCTGAAAGTCGCGGAGCGAGTCGAACAGGTTCCAGCGCCTGCAGATGTTCGCCATGGTGGTCGACTCCCCGCCGGGGATGATGAGGCCGTGGCATCCCGCCAGCTGCTCCGCCTTGCGAATCTCGACCGCCTCACCCCCCGCGCGCCTGACGTGCGCGCAGTGCTCGGCGAACGAGCCCTGAATGGCGAGCACGCCGATCTTCACTTTGTTGTCTCCGCTCATCTTGAAGTCCCGAAGTACGACGTGCGCTGGCCGCGCCGCGTCGGTATGGGGCGACGCTTCGGCGACGTCGAGGTGGCGGCGACGTGGCTCAGCCTCTCATTTCAGATTGGATCTCTCAGCAGTTTCGCTTTTCGGGTGCCCACATACATGCCTCGCTCGCGACGACGTTGCGGTGGTGGTGAATAAGTTAACGCCTAGCTAGTGCGCGGTGCTATCATTCGCTCGCGCGGCTCTCCATGATCTCCCGGACGCGCCGTTCCAGCTCGTCGAGGTGCGGGTCGTGCACATCGATGCCGCGCATGGCTTGCGCCAGGTTGAGCAAATACTCAGAGTTTGGGCCGCTCGGGCCAACCGCCGTCGCTATGGTCTCAGCCACCTCCTCGACGCTCGCCTCACCGAGCCAGTTCAGGTTCTCCTTCGCGCCCGTCGCGATGTACGTCACCGCGTCCTTCACCACAACCTCGCCCGCGTCGTCGTACAGGTCCAGACGTATGCGTTTATCGTATTGTTTCTCCCTCACCTCGAGCAGCTCGAGCACTCGGTCGGCATCCTCGGGCGGCACGCGGTAGGCGGCGCCCCAGCACGGCGGGTTCGTCTCAGCGTCGCATAGTTCGAGCGTGACCGTCCGGCCGGGAAACTCGGGCGTGCCCCTGTGGTCCGTGGATCCCTGGTAGAACCTCCGGCGGTACCCCCGCGCCGCGCACAAGATCCGCGTGTCGTACTCAAAGCCAACCTTCCAAACGATGCTCCCGTAGCCAAACACCCACAAGGGCTCCCCGGGGGCGAGGCGGAGCGGTTCGCGCTCCATGATGAGCCCGTGGTCGCTAGGAGCGGAGCGCGATGAGGTCGCGGATGTCGTGAGGGAACGTGCGGCGCGCGAAGGCCCCTGACCCTCGTGCCCGGTCGTGCCCACCATAGGATGCCTCACCGCGCGAGGCACCCGTCGCGGCGGTGACGCGAGCGATGATGCCCCTACAGCACTGATGCCACTGATGCCACTACAGCGGACTATCCGTGACGTCGACGAAGCGAGCATTCGAATCAGCCTCGCCAAAGCGACCGGGCCCTGCGGAGGCGCCCTGATGAGAGTGACCGAACTCGCGGCTGGGAATGAATTTTCGAGTCAATCTCGATTTCTCCGAGAGATGTCGGCGCCGCCTCTCGGTCCCGGCTCACAGAGCAGCTCACGGGACATCGCGGTGAGACGGGGAGGATGATATCGTACGAGGATGACCCCACGACTTCCTGCCTCGCCGCGCTTCGCCCGCCCCAGGGCCTCACCGAATGGCGCTACCCCAAGTCGCCGGAGGGCATCGAACTTTGCAAGTATTTCATGCAAGACGGCAAGACGTGCAACGCGGGCGACGCGTGCGTGCGCTCGCACCAGCCCAGGCACCTGAGATACACGTGCCCGAGCTGGAAGAGGTACGGCGTGTGCGATCGGGGATCCACGTGCTGGTTCCCTCACCTGTGCCTGGATCCGGAGCCGGCGGATGTTGACTTAGCGCTGCACTGCTACGTCGGCACCGCACATCGGGTCGTCGTGCGGTGCCGCGAGCTGTTCGGTGCAGACTGCGTGGTCGGATCGTCCAGGGCGGATCTCACGAAGAACAGCGTGTGCGTGGTGTTCATACGATGCGGAGGCGCGATGCGAGGGCTACGGATGCTGGCGGAGTGCGACGACGCGCCGCACCTGGTCGGTAACCTCAGGAGGCTTTTCGTGCTGACCGACGACTCAAAGGAAGGTGTCGGCCCCGATGAACTCGCTTCCGACACGTTCGCGACGAACGCGCTGACGGGCGAGACGCACGACGAGCTGTGCGATGCCCTTCGAACGGTCCTGCGCGAGCGCCTGGCGGTCGCATCCCGGGCCCACGCGCGAAAGTATGCCGCCGTCGGGGACGAGCAAAACTCCCCGATGAAACTCCGCGTGCGAGGCTTCCCGAAACCGGCGGAGTCCGCGGCGGTGGACGCGGCGATGGAGGCGGTGGACGCGTGCGATGCTGGGTCGTTGATGCTGTCACCGGCCGATGCCACGCACTGCCTGGACGTGGTCACGTCGCGGGGTAGGGTGTACGTCTCTCTGTGGTCCGCGGCGGATGTCGCCGCCGAGGAAATTCCAATCGCTGGGGAACCCGCTTTAACCGAAGTCGGCGGCCTCGTCGCCTATGGGATCCCTTTACCCAAACGCGGCGAGGCGACCATGCGGGACCTCGTGTACACGTGCGAGCGCGTGCAGGAGATGCGCCACGCGTCTCCCCCGCCGTGCCGCGCGTACTACAAGATTGAGGAGGCTTTCGCTCGGTCCGGCGTTTTGGTGCGAAAGGACTGGCGCTGCGTCGACGTCGGCGCGTCACCGGGCGGATGGACCTCCTACCTCTCCTCCAGGCTGGGTAAGGGTAACGGCGGTGGGCACGTATGGGCGGTCGACCCCGCGGCACTGTCGGGCCTCG
>Ga0209631_10000310_pt1 | contig 65276 bp, 25 predicted proteins | sample COG_08_FD_184752 | JGI IMG/M metagenome (GOLD analysis project Ga0209631, IMG submission 184752) | Pelagic Microbial community sample from North Sea - COGITO 998_met_08 (SPAdes) (version 2) | ecosystem: Environmental > Aquatic > Marine > Neritic zone/Coastal water | place: Helgoland, sampling... | reverse complement strand
TCGGTTTCCCTTCCTCCAAGCACTCTCGTATTTTCCTCTTCTTCTCGTATAACAAGCGCTCTTTCCCTTCTAAAGATTTCCTGTAGACGAATTCTTTCCTTAAGCGAGCGTTTCGCCGCAACATCTTTTTATGCGATTGTTTTTCTTATTTGACAACCAACAGACCAAAAGAAGAAAGAAACCTATTATTACACTCTTTAATATATACTTTTAAAGGATGACGACGATTCTCTTTTGTTGGAAAGAAACGAAAGCACTCTTTAAAAGTCCGTTACGTAATAAAGGACGACGTGGTGTTCTGTGCTCTACTCTGTGGCGTGAGAACGAGGGAAAGAAGAAAGAATTCTTAAGAGCAAGAGTTTAAAGAAAAAATCATAAACCCTAAACAGATACATTTCCAAAATCCCTTCAATTAAACTCCAACCAAACTCTTCTTTACTCTGACTCGTATTAATAAACTCTTCCTTAAATTCGTCATTCATTGAAGAATCACCTTTACCTTGACGAAGAAAACAAGCATTCGTCTCGGTGGTCAGAATACTCTTCTCTTCTGTTGTTGTTCGTTTTGAACCTTCTCTCTTTCGATTTTGGGGTTTGTTGTTCTTTGGGTGCGCGTAAACTACTCAGATAGATATTTTTGGGAGCGAGATACGCTTTTCTGATGACTCGTGCTGCCGAGGAGATGAATAATAAGAGTAGTAATACTACCACCAATGTTGGTGGTCATAGTATCGTCGAAAATAACGCGGATTTTGAGGAGAGTGGGAAAAATATCGTCTTAAACGCTGCTGCGTTCGCGCAGGCCTACGCGTACAGCGCGTACGACGACATCGAGAAACGATTGGAAATAAAAAAAGATAATGAATCTCGACTGCAAAGGAAGAATACGAACGAGAAGACAAAGACAAAGACGAAGAAGAAGGGAAGCGAGGAGAGTTTACTCGAGATGAAAGAGAGCATGGAAGACGTGGATGACGAGGATACCGACGACGACGAGACGACCGAACGACAAAGGGAAGAAGAAGATGAAGAAGAAATGGTAAAACGTCGTCGCATGGAAGAAAGTCACGCGCAGACGACGAGCGCGATGAATGGCGGAGTAGACGGAATGGTAGCAGCAGCGGCGGCTACGGCAACCTTGTATAATCATCATCCGTCGTCGTCGTTTCAAGCGCAGTATCAAATGCCTTCGATGCAGCCGCCGCCGCCGAACGTACCGCTTGTTGCGCAACAATATCTTTTACAACCGACTGCGCTTCTCGTAGCCAACGATACTAACAATCAGGCGCGAGAGCATCATCAAGAACAACAACAACAACAACATCTCGTCATGGCGGCTGCTGCTGCTGCGGCAGCCGCTGCTGCTCCTCCAGTGTACGTGAACGCGAAACAGTACGAAGCTATTCTCAGGCGAAGAGCGGCGCGAGCGAAACACGAACTGAAATATAACAAGATCGGGGCGGTATTCTCACCAACCGGAGGTAAGAAGAACGGCACGGGTGAAGAGAAAAGGAAACCGTACATGCACGAAAGCCGACACAATCACGCGCGACGACGGATACGAGGCCCGGGAGGTCGTTTCTTGACGCAAAAAGAGTTACTCGACGGGTTAGGAGGCGAAGAGGCGAAACAACAAGCGATGAAAAGAAAAGAAGAAAACGAAAAGAGAGAGAAAGAGAGAGAAAGAAAGAAACAGTTGAGACAAAAGAAGAAGGAAGAGCAAAAAGTGATGATGATGGAAAAGAGGAGGAACGCGGAGAAAAAGGGGGCGACGGGTGTCGACGAGGTTGTCGACGCCGAGAAATAGTATTTAGTCATTTTAGAAATGTTTATAGAAGAGATACGCGCGATGAATATTAATAAAGAGCTGCAAAATATGAAGAAGACAAAACGAATTCTTCAATAACAAACGACCAACTTTGCTTTTCGGCAAACTTTATGCACCACACCAAAAAGAAACGAAGAGCGAAACTTTTTAACGCGATGATGATGAAATCGTCGTCGCGAGGATGTATTAAATGTCGTTTTCTGACTCGTCGTCGGGGTAAATAATAAACGATGAAACGCAAAACTTCTTTTAACGAACAACATCGACGAAACGCAAATTTGAAGAAGAAAAACAACAACAACTATCACTCCTTGTTCTTCTTCTCTTTCGTTTTGAAATGCGCGTGCGTTCTCCTCGCCCTCCTCGTCCTCCTCTTTTCTTGGATGCGAGCGATTTATTTCAGCGAAAACGAGTGTCAGATGACGTACATGCGTCCCGGATATTCGAAAATTGATTTGAGCGAAAGTGGTGTTGGATTCTTTGAGAAAGGAAAAGGGCGAAAGTATGATCTCATCCGATACGAGGAGATGGACGACATTTCGGAGAACGGTGGAAAGAACAAAAACGCTTTTATGGAAGGAACAAAAACTGTGCTGGCTTTGTTCATACCGGGAAACGGCGGCGATTACGCGCAGGTGCGCTCGCTCGCGCACTCGACGCACGCGCTCGGGAAATACTATTTGTCTTCTTCTTCTTCTTCTTCTTCGAGTGAAGAAACGAAGGCAAAAAAGACAAAGATTGAATGGTACGCGATGGATTTCAAGGAAGAGTTCTCGGCGTTCGACGCGGATGCGATGGAACGGCAAGTTGAAACAACGAGATGGGTGTTAGAGGAGTATTTTGGGAGGAAGATTTTTGAAAGCGATGAAGACGACGACGACGACGATGACGGCGGTGGAAAATATTTGAAGAACGTTATCGTGGTCGGGCACTCCATGGGCGGGTTAGTCGCGAAGTATGCAGCAGAGCAAGTGATAGTGAATAAAAGTGATTTTAACGGAAGAAGAATAGAGCACGTGCACGTGACGACTCTGGCAACGCCGCACGCGTACCATCCCGGAGCGTTTGCGCTTTCGAGTTTCGCCAATCACGCGTGGCGGAAAAGAACATCGAAGAAGATGACGACTGGCGAAGGGAAGAAGGAGTTGATGTCCGTGATGTCCGTGAGTGGGGGGATGCGCGATTGGCAAGTTTCCGGAGTGGACGCTTCGCTTGTTCTCTCTTTGAATGATAGTAATAATAATAGTGGTAATAATAGGAATAGGAATAGCGAAAGAGTGAAGACCGTATCGACGCGAACGTCCTGCGATCATCTCGCGATATGCTGGTGCAAGCAAGTGATTTTATCGCTCGCGGTCGCATTACATCGCGTGGCAAAAGCAGGTGGAAATGAAGGAGTAGGTGATATTTCTCAATACATAAAGAATATACACGTTGATATTCCGCCGCATTTGGGTTGGCATGGCTTTGAAGACGCGTCTTCGACTTTGAAGAAAAAAGACAACCACGGCGTCTTCATCGATGGATTTTTTTCTGGAGTAGACGATATCAATACCGATAGAAATACTCGAGGATGGTACACGTTTGCACCCATCCTCGTCGCGAGAACACCGAACGTTGCGTCTGCTGCAATATCTTGGCACGTTTTGTTCTCGTCGGGCCCGTCGTCGTCGATGGCATTTTCGGGTCTTGCATTTTCCTCGCTCTACGTGCTCTCGGCTTTGAGTGAAAACTTTGCAATCGGCGCGAAAGAGATGCGAGCTTTACGATTAGAAATGTACGTTCTTTTTGCAACGAGCGTTGTTTTAGTCTGCGGTTACGGCATGGCTAAGAGTTTACACCTGCTTTTTTGCAAGATGCTCGCGTTATCGAGAAAGAATACCGCTTCAACAAAGCTTGATTTTCTGCGACGAATGTCGGTGTCGACGCACGTATCGATTTCCGCGGCGTTAGCGGCTGTCGCTCCGGCGCTCGTGCACGCGTACATGATCGTTTTCAAGTGCACTTTTGGTACTAGTACTGATGAAAATACACTCGTGCACTCGTGTTGCGCCTCTGTTTGGGCTTCTTTCTTACTTTTACCCGCGTTCGTGACGAAAGTAAAAGATGGGAACTTACCGGGCGGGGTGTGGTCTGCGATAGATTCGGGGGTTGCTTTTTGCACCGCGGTAGGAACGATTTTAGTATATCATTCCAATCATGCGGAGGGAAAGAAGAAGAAGAAGAAGAAGAAAAGTATGACGATAATAATAACGAGTTTGCTCTTCTGCGCTGTATCGAGCGGCGCCGGGATGGCGTCGTTGGCACATCTCGGTCTCCTCTTCTTCTCGTTTTGTTGATTGTTGTGTAAATATAATTGCTATTTAATTTTATATATTAAAACCACACACTTGTGCGTACGCTCAGCTTAAGTTCTCTCACTCTCTCACTCTCTCAAATCAATGTTCTCACACCCTCTCTCTCTCCATTTTTTCTCTCTGTTTTTCTTTTTCTACAAAAGACGCACACGCCGCTTATTGCAATTGCATGTACCACAAACCGGTGATCTTGACATCCTTCGGCGCCTTGGAGCCCAAATCAGTGTCAGACGGTTGGATGGATTCGAACACGCCGGCAATCTCCCCAGTAGTTTCGTCGTACTTCGCGACGTTGAAGACGGCACTACCCTTCAACGCGGCGACGTTCTTGTTGTTTTCCTTTTGTAAGTCATCGGCGTCAGATCTGGCCGGCAACGCGACGGCGTTATCGTAACCAGTGGAGCCACCTCTACCCTTCGGGTCAAGGAAGGACGAACCTCTGTACGAAGCGACAACGAAGTCACCGCCGAATTGGGAGGTGTTACCCTTCGCTTGCAACTCCTTCAAGGTGAACAAGAACGGAACACGTTCGCCCCCAGCCAATTGGACCGTGGTCGGCGCGTAGTCGATGCCGTCCTTCTCGACGACGTTGACCGAACCGTCAGAGCCAACCTTGAAGTCGCCAGACATGGCGTCCAAAGTGTAGGTCAAACGAGTCATCAACTTCGTCTTGGCAAACTCGGTGGAACCGTCCGCCTTTTCTTCCTTCACCGTAAACGAAGTCGGTTCGACGCAAAACTTGTCAAACTTGTAGTCGCCAGCCTTCAACGCCTTCGGGCCGGAGCCGCTTTCGACAACCGGGCACGTGTTCGCCAAACCGGTACCTTTGACTTGCAAATACGTCAAGCCTTGCAACTCATCGTACGTGACCGCTTGCGCAGACTGTTAGTAGTATTATATTTTCGTTTTTATCAAGTTTTGAGAAGAAAGAAGGGAGAAAAAGGGAAAAAAGGTCAGTTCTCTTATTTTTAAAAATGACATTTCTTTCAGATTGTTGTGTTGTTTGGTTTCACACCAAAAACGCTCTCAAAAAAAAATTCGCCTCCTCTTCTTTTGAGATCTTTTTGGCCAAAAAAATTTTGAGATTAGAGCGAAGCGAGAAGAGATACGATTTTTCCGAAGCTTTTTCCCTCCTTCCGTCTCTCGTCTCGGATCGCGCTCAAATCTCTCTCATCATCTCATCGTTTTTTCTTCTTCTTCTTCCGTGGTCTCTCAAAAGGAAGAGGAGGAGGAGTGCCTCGAGAGACTTTTAAGGCGCGCGCACGATGTAACGACGACGAAGAGAGAGAGAGAGAGAGAACCTCTTCTTCTTCTTCTTCAAAAGCGCGAAGTGTTTTTTTATCCCCGTTGTTTAAAACCACCCTTCGTAAAACGAGACCAAAAGAGCAAAGAAAAAAGAAACGTACCGATGCGAACAACGCGGCGGTGGTGGCCGCAGTGACGGCCGCCTTGGAGAGCTTTTCCGACAAGTTGGACGCTTGGACGACCGTCTTGTTGACCGAACTGTTGTGTTGTTTTGATGATGACGAAGAGCATTAAGACAAGAGAGGTGAGTGTGAGTATACAAACATCGAGAGGAGGATGCCATCATCGATTTTCCCTCTTCAATCTCGCCCAAAGAAGAGAGCGTACTATATAAAACAAAAAAAAAGGACAATCGTAATTCAACGCGTAACTCCATCACGCGAAGATCAAATACACGTACCGTTTGGAGGAAACCTTGTTTACGGTAATTTGCTTGCCAGCTAAAGCGGATTGCATCGAAAGGGCCATTTTGTAAGTGTGTGTATTGGGTGCGTTTATATATGACGAATCGATGAAAAGAAGGGGCCGATGATGATTTTTGATGTTTTTGGTGGTGTTTCGTTCTTCGCAAAAAGAAAGAGATGGTTCATGGTGAAAAAAAATCCAGAACAACAAATCTTGATTTTCCCTCTGTGCTCTTGAATCAGGGTTTAACAGAAGCCAACAACAACACAAGGGAGGAAACTTCCTTTGCCTTTTTGCACAAACAAGGAGGAAAAAAGAAGGGAAAAAAGAGAAGAAAAGAGAGGAAACAGACAGTTAACATTGCTGAGAGCTCGACACGACGCCGTTTGCTTGCTCGTCAACACATTCCGCCACAAAACAACTCTTGCGAGAACGCGCATTACACACAACAAGAGAAACAACGAGAGTATATAAAAACACGATCACAAACGACGAGATCGTCACCACACCGGAAGAGAACAAACACAGATCTCTCTTTAAACGAGCAAAACAAAGAGAGAAGGAGGAAAAGCATTTCATCGAGAGAGAAAGAAGTCTTAAGAGCGCGCGCGATTGTTTGGACGTTCCAATAGACAGAATTGAAGAAGTTTAAAAGAGAAAACGGAATCAAACAGAAGAGATACAAAGAAGAATAAGAAGAAATAATGTCGCATCGAAACTCGTACGAGGATCTTTCCCTGAAAGAAATGGGCGATCGAGCGACGACGCCGACGTACTGGAAAACCGAGGAGGAGTGGTTGACGAAACACCACCCGAGCGCTTTGTTGCTCAATGATGATGATGACGAGAACGATGGTATCGAGGGAAGAGAAGAAGAAGAAAAACAACGAACGAATCAGAATAACAGTTTGATCGCGAAATTGAAGAAACAACTGAAATCGGAAGGGAAACAGTTGGTGGTTTTTTTGGATTACGACGGGACGTTATCGCCGATTGTATCTCAGCCGGAAAAAGCGTTCATGTCAGAAGAGACGAGGCGAGCGGTGCAAACGGTGGCGAAGAAGTTTCCGACGGCGATCGTTTCCGGACGAGCGAGAGAGAAGGTGTACGATTTTGTAAAGTTGGACGAGTTGTATTACGCGGGATCGCATGGGTTAGATATAGCCGGTCCGAAAGGCTCGCCAGATATCGATTATAAGCCGTGCTTGTGGGCAGAGGATGTCATGCAGAACGTGTTTGAGACGTTGAAGAAAAAGTTAGATTCAATAAAAGGCGCGGTTGTGGAGACCAACGTGTTTTGCGTGAGCGCGCATTATCGCCAATGCGAAAACGAAGAGGACGAAGCAGAGGTGGAAAAAGCGGTAGATGAAATCGTAGCGCAAAATAAAGACAAGTTGCGGAAACATTCCGGGAAGAAAGTGTGGGAAGTGAAACCAAAAGTCGACTGGGATAAAGGGAAAGCTTTGTCTTATTTGTTGGAAGCTTTGAAATTGAACGATCGAAAAGATGTCATTTCCATGTATTTAGGCGACGACGTGACGGATGAAGACGCGTTTGAGGTTTTACGGAAACTCAGCGACGACGAGACGCAAGGCGACGGCGTCGGGATCGTGGTGACCAAAGTTCCCAAGCAAACGAAAGCGAGTTATTCGTTGAGAGATACCGACGAAGTTTTGCAATTTTTAACCAAAGTCGGAAACATAGACGTGTAGGAAGACGAAAGGCAGAAAGCAATTTTTACTACAGATTATTACTGTACATAAAAGCAAAGAAGAAGAAAAGAAATAGAAGTGATAGAGTGCGTGTGTGACTGTGTATGTGTGTGTAATATTATTTTAAAGAACTTTGTGAAAATGCTGTAAACGAGTACTACTAAGTAGTACTACGTATGATTAAATAATGATGATTAAAGAGGAAATACATACAAAAAAAGAATAGTTATAACACGCCGCGTTTATATACGCACAAAAGCGCAAAAGCGATTTGTTTTTCACGAAGATAAAATGCGACCATCGAACGAGCCGTCTTGCGACAAAAGCAAGGGAGTCGTGCCTGCACTCTTTGGTGCGTACTTCTCCAGAAGTCGGCAAACTTCAAGGCACACGTCTTGTCGCAAATCGTAATACGCGTCACCACCGTCCGCCATCGGGATGAACGCTCGTACTTCCATCTCCAACTTTGCCGAGCCTAAGTTTGTGATCAGTGATTTGGATCCAGCCTTAACATCCACGTGTGGATGTTGAGCCAAAAAGTCATTAATGCCTTCTTTGATTTGAGTCGCCTGGCCGACGTCTTCGTATCGAATTTCAAACGCCGCTCGAACGAATCGATGCGTCGCTCGAGAATGGTTGATGGTCGCGTTGCCTAAGAAGTAGCCATTTGGTACGATCGTTGGTTTCTTATCTCTCGGCATTAACAACGTCGAGTACCAGCCAATCTTCTCGACGCTATATTCACTGATTTTTGGTGAATCTGATCCTCTAAACTTACCACCAGACGCCAACAAGACGATCTTATCGCCTTCGCTAAACGGCGACGTGACGGCGATGATGACGCCGCCGATTAAATTCGCGATGAAATCTTTGGCGGCTAAACCAAAAGCTAAACCTCCGAGACCACCGAAAGAGAATAAAAACGAGGCAGGTAAGCCAAAAGTGACCAGAGTAGCCGCAAATGTGGCGAGTAACGTGATCATGGTGGCAAATCGAACCAAAATTAACTTCTTCCCTTCCTCGGTTTGCGCCGAACTATCCGGGAACATTTTCGTCAACAATTGGCTGCCGTACTTTGATAACCACATCGATACGATAAGCCCAGCGGTAAAAATATACGTCCCTCGATCAAAACCCGCGGCCACGTTCTCGGGAACCGCAAAATTTACATACATCGCGTCCACGAATTCACACGTCACGTCGAAAACGTACCCGGTGATCCACAAAAACATTAAAGCGCCGAGCGGTTTCCCAATCCAATGCGCGAACGTTTCTCGATACGGTGAATCCAAAACGTCCGCGCTTTCTAACTGCTCGATTACTTTCTCTCTTTTTGAATCCTCTCCTCTTCCTCCGAACGCTTTCATCCTTTGTTTTTCAAACCATAAAAACATCTCCCGTCTTCGTTTTATAACCAACCTCAACGCGAATATCGCCCATACATCTTCCAAGTTCCACGGTTCGTTGATTTTCCGATCGATCGTATCGATGGTCGATTTCGCCACATCTAAAGAACATTTCACCGCTTTTTTCGACTGTTTGCGTAACTCGCGAACGGCCGTGTTCGTTGGTTCTTTCCGTTCGCCTTTCGCAGAAGGAGAAGCAGCAGCACACGCAGCAGACGGAACAAAAAACCCATTTTCAGTAAACCCAAGAAACCCCCCGAAAGTGGCGGAAAAGACGAACATCATCGCTGGGGCGACGATCATTTTCTTGATGAGCATTATTTTCGTCGTCGTCGTTTTCATCGTCGTCGTCTTCTTTTTTTCATCGGAAGAGGAGGAGGAGGACGAAGAAGAAGAAGAAGAACGAATAACAGAATGTCGACCTTTTATTATCCGATGTTGACGACGAATTTGACCTTTGAAGACGACGACGGAGGAAGAAGTTTTCTCGCTTCCTTTTGATGATAATAACAGCGAGCGAGGACGACAAGGTCGTTTAAAAGAGGATTGAATCGTCGTCGTTGTATTCATTGCTGCGAATATCGTCGCTGTTGATGACATTTTTTTTATTATGTGATGTCCTCGACTTTTGACGACTTTTGAGGACGCTCTCTTCCCGTTGTTTGTCAAGTGTAAGCATGTGTGCGGATGTATGTTTATTTAAGTTCATTCGCTAGTAGTACCTCTCTCTACTATATATATATATACTAGTATTATTATTATTATTATTATTAAGAAAACAAGTTATCGTCGGCGACGAACGAGATGGAAGAATTCGTCGCGTCGCGCTGAAGATGGTGTCGATTACGATGACGACCGCCTTTTCTCGCCCACTCGTTCAACGCGGTTTCGTCCACCGACCGTAAGAGCTCGCTCCATTCGTCCTTCTCCTCTGTATTCTCGTCGTCGTCAAAATCTTCTCGTAATACATCCACGATGTTTTTCAAAGCGCGAACGTCGATGATATCGTCCGCGGTTCCCGAAAACGAACGCTCGTCCGGGCATGTGAGCAAGGCTATTTTTGTTCTCGTCCTCTCGGCGCTTTTGCCGTCGTTTGCCATCTGGTTCAAGCGGTTGAACAACGCCGCCTCGGCGCCGACGACGGCCCGGCCTACCGATAAAGGTTTCTTATTTGTGCTATTTTTACGTGTTTTTGTATTCGAATAAGTAGTGTACGCCTCGTTCCCTACGTATTGCACGGCAAAGCGAGCGCTATCACCGAAACCGTTTTCATCCGCGTCCGTATCGTCGGCGTACGAGGAAACGAACGACGTGACGACGAACGCCTTTCGTAGCGGCGATGTTTGACGACTACGCATCCTTCCTTCATCGTCGTCGTCTGGAAAGAGACTCTTTAAAACTGTTTCCGCCCATCTCGTCGCATTTTCCACGGGAACGTCGTACGTACACTTCACGAGAGCGATCTTCGTTTCTCTCTGGTAATACACGTCGCACGTTCTCGTGAACGTCTCGTGTCGTTTTGTGTTCTCGTCGTCAAAATCATCCTCATCAAAATCGTCGCTCAAACAGTCGTTCCGTTCGCTCACGCCTGATACTTTCACGTGGCCAATCTTCTCAAACTTTTTGTTTTTCTTCTTAAACGAGGATAAAATCTCCTCGCACACCGTCAGAGGCACTCGGCTGTTCGAGAAGAACGCGATCGTTTCGATGCCTTTTTCTTCTTCTTCTTCGGTTTTTCTTTCTAACGACGACGACGATTTGGATTTTGAGAGAAAAGCAAACGCCACTTTTGCCTGCTCAGACGACACATAGGACGACGATTCTTCTTCCAATACTAATCGTCTCCTCGCTCGTTCTTTTTCGCACGCTTTCTCCTCGTCCTCGTTTTCGTTGGTTCGTTCGAACACGTCCTCCTCGATCGGGTTCGTCAACAACATTGTGTATTGTTAGTAGAGTCTCTTCTGTGAATGGCGTTTTTTGTGTCTTGTTTTTCTTTGTTGCTCAAATTATTTTATTGTTGTTTTAATATAGAGTAATGTAAACCCTAATGGAGAGTCGTCTCGTTCGATTAGCTTAGTGGTTAGAGCATCTCGTTTACACCGAGAAGGTCACGCGTTCAACTCGCGTATTGAACAACTTCTTTTTTTTGCATCATTATTAATATAGTAGAGTATTATAGTATTATATTAAGCTATGAAATCGTTGAATGGATCGTACGTGGAACTCCCGTCCTCGTCCAACAAGTTTAACTGCCTCAAGCGTCGCTCTTGGTAATACTCTAAGCGATCGACAGAGGCGCGAATGGTTTCGAAATATCGCAACGTGTTTCTGAGCGCTTTTTTTTCGCCCAACAAGACGCGAATGGAGAGAAGCTTTTCGTCGGAAATGTCCTGGATCGATAACATGTCCTCGTCTTGTTCGATGCTCGTTTCGTATTGCAACAGAGCGTCTTTGCATCCCGCAATCATCGTTTCGCAGGCTTGCGTTTCGTTCTCTTTCGAGACGGGTTCGGAAATCAACTCCCACGCGTTGTTTCGAAACAAAGCTTCCAACAAAAACGCGTCCGAGCCTTGGATGTTCAACAATCTGCTGAAAACGCGCAAGTTTGGATCTGGATCTTCGTACGCTTTTAAATAAAAGGTTGGATCGTCGCCGCCGCCTATGATTTGTTGACTCACGTCGCAAATGTCGATTTTATCGTCTCTGTTTGGATCGTTTTCTGGAATGCCTATTCGTAACTCGTAGCCACCGTTTCGTTCCACGGGATCGACGAAGCCGTAATCGACGCAGGTTTTACCATCCAAAGGTCGCTCGTCGAAGTTGATGGAGGCGTAGTAATCCATAAAAATTTCCTCGCCCGGTTGAATGGTATCTTGTTGCGCTCGAAACGAGGCGAATTTGATGTTGTTATTCTCGCTTTTTGCGCCGCTACTCTTACCGCTACCGCTGCTCCCCCTGGCGTCCTCCTTCTTCCCACCACCGCCGAATAAGTTTGTAATCGCCGCCATGGGTGAATCCATCGCGCCGTCGTCCATACCTGCCTCGTAGACTTGCCAATCTGGCTTTTTCTTCTTCCCGCCAACCCCAAAATCGTTCTCCGAATATCTCGCCTTGTGGTTTAACATGTCCAGCCCGGGAACTAAGGTAACTTCCGACCCGTCTCGCATGGGTTGTTGCGCTCGAGACCGTAAAATTCCAAACGCCCACAAGAACGTATCCTCCGGTACACCGTCGTTGCTTAAATTCAACGACTCGTACGTGCCTCGAACGTACGAATCGTACCCAGCCGCGTCGTCGAGGAGTTGCGACCCGGCGATTGCGTTCACGTCCTCCGTCGACCAAAATAGCGGCGACTCTAACACCGTCGCTTCGCGTAAATAACTCAAATACGGCGCGTAAAACGAACTTTCGCCTTTCTCGAGTTCGCACACCAAATACACGGAAAGTTCCACCCACGCCGGCGCGGCTTCGCCTTGCGCCGCCAGACGCTTTAAAATCTTCCCGCACTTCCCGTCCGCATCTTCTCTCGCTTTCTCCGCAGTCATCCACACCGAATCGCCAACTTTTAAGATCGACTCGTTCTTTTTAATACTCGTGTTATCGTCGCTGCTGATGTTACTCCTACTACTACTTGTACTACTACTTTTACTACCACGATTGAAAATACCGCACGTGTTTTTACGAATCATCAAAGTGTTATCTTCTTCCATCATAGAGCTAAACCCAAACTCGCACTTTTCGTTCATCTCCGACCCGTTCTCTCGAAGCCATCGCTCCAAATTCGACAATAAATCTTGCACTTTCGCTTTCTCGATGTATTTAGAATTGTTGTTAATGTTGTTGTTGCTGTCGTTACTCCTCGTCGCTCGTGTTGCAATCGTTGAATATTGATTCTGATGAATCTTTCCTCCTTTACCTCGCGATAAAGTTGAAAACGATGATTTGGAGGAAAAACAACGAGAAGAAGAAGAAGAAGAACGACAGTTGTTGTTGTGAGAGACGCACGGAGAGGAGGAGGAGGACGAGAGAAGAGGGAAGAGCGTCATCGTTTCACTTTTCTTTGTTGATTAAATGAGGAGATGAAAAAATGACGAACTTTTCCCGCCATTTTCTCCAGTACACCACAATCCATACTAATACTCTAATAAGTACAACTCTTGTTGTTGTTGAGAAGAAGAAGAAGAAGACGAAGACAAAGAAGAAGACAAAAGAGAGGACAGAAGACAAATGTCTTCTTCTTCGGCGTATTTCTTGGAAAAGAAGACGACAAAGAAAACACCCACAGAGGAGGCGTTTGAAGAGGAGGAACACGAGAAAAACGGGAAAAACATTAGATTTTATAACGATGGTTCGCGGACGAGGAGGACGAGAGAAACGTCTTCGTCTTTGAATTCGTCTTCTTCTGAAAACGCGAAGGATTTCCCTCGCGTGAGAGAGATTTTGTGGGACGCGGAGACGACGACGAAGGAGAAGGAAACGACGACGACAGTGGTTTGGTCCAGCGACGTCGGGCCGACGATATTTCAGTTCGTGGACGACGACTTTGACTCGTTGGCGGGAAAGATACTCGAGAAATTAAAATCAAAATCGGTTTCGCACCATCATCTCTACGCGAGATGCGATTTTAGCAGCAGCGAGGGCAACAACAACAACAACACGATGTATAGCAGTAACAGTAATAGCAACGATAGCTTTGGGATAGTGACGATTAGTAGCAGTAGTGGCGTCAAAAGCAACAAAACAGGCGAAAGAAACAAACGCGGATTTAGTCATTGTAGTAGCGAGAGACGCGTACCGCTGGACGTCTCGTTCCGCCGCGGCGGAGGAAGTCAAGAAGGGAAAAAGCGATGCGAGAGAATGGCATCGCGATTGGCGTGGGGGAAGAGTTTTACGAGCGTGAGAGAGTCGTTTTACGCGACGTGCGATGCGATGCCTTTAACGACGACGAAGAGTATCGTCGTCGACGCCGAGGAGAAGGAGGAGGAAGAAGAAGAAGAAGAGATGGACAAAGATAAAGATGAAGACGAGCCGTTGACACCTCTGGACATGTGGCCGATGCGAATAGGAGCCGTCGTTGAACGGTACGACGGTGTGAAAACGAAGCGAAACTCGCCGCCTGCGTGGAAAGTACATCTCACCGTAGCCTTGGAGATGCCTTCGTGCGCTTTCCGGTTTGCGCCGATTCGGCCGTTGAGGGTCTCCAGAGAATTTTCATCATCCTCTCGAGTTATTTCCGCGTTATTCGATGACGACCACTTTTTGAATGGTTACAACGGTAGAAGGACGAGGGAAAGTTCTCTTTCTTCATCTTCGACGACGAGGACGAAAATGACGACAGGATTTCTCACGCTCGATCGAGCTCGCCGGTTGTGCTTTCTCAAAACAAACTCATCGAGAGTGCATAATTGTGAAACGCCTTTGGTTGGTGTTTGGATACATCGTCTCGATGATGATGCTCGCGATAGTCTTGCATTTTTACAATCGAGCGAAGTGTGGGCGGCGTGTTTGCGCTACGCCTCGAATTCTGTTTTGAGGAAAGTATCTCAAAACGGCAGTTTTCTAGTCTGCGTTGTGAACGGCAAAAGAAAAGATGACGACGGAGATTATGACAAAAAGAATGCCTCCGCGGCGATGCCGCGACTCGAGTGTTACGATTGCGTCGCCACGCAAGGAAAAGAACCTTTCGTGCCGCATCAAGTTGACGTCACTTTAAATACAAATGCCGACGATTCCAACGATTCAGCGGATGCGTTTGTTCTCGGCGCGGTGAAAGAAATCAATCGCGCCTCGATCGCCTTTAATTTTGATCGCAACAACAACGGCATTGGCAAAGAGAACAGAGGAAAGGGGGAGAACGATGAAGGCGACGACGACGACGACGACGACGAAAACCACGAAATCGATGATATTATTGGGTACAAGAATTTCGGCAGCGCAACTTTCCCGCGTCCAAAATCTGAGGATACAAAAAATATGTCAGAAGCAGAAAGAGAAGTTGTAGCTTTAGAAAAGATGCTTCAAAATCGACATCGTCGCGATGAGGAATTCAATAATAAGAGCTCTCCAGTGAGAGGTACCTCCGTATCGACTGGAAATCTCTCGCCTCGCTCCTTGGCGGCTGATTTGGTGAAACGCGCCGAGCGTTCGTTTGCGAATAACCGAAGAAGAGTTAATAAACAAACGTCGATGCAAAAGGATGCAAGAAAAGATGGCCACAAGCCGTCGAGCGTATTTGTCGATAAAGTTTTGCGCGAACGTCTTCGCCTCGTTCGTTTCGTCGTCGAAGATCAACTCGAAGAAAGCTTCGTCGAGGAAGAAGACCGCGGACGAGGAAGAGGAGTTGATGCCTACTCAGAGGAGGAGGAGATGGCAACTGGAATCATCAATACTACTATTTTTAGAAGTAACGATCACCATCAACGAGAAAACAAGAGCGGCCCCGGCGATGATGGTGACTATAACGACTATCATAACGACGATTCAGACGACGCCGACGCGCACATTCTTCGCAAATACACTTCTTAGACTTTCTTTACTAATTATTTAGGGACTCATTTCGAATTTAATGGCCAGAATCGAAAGAATCGAACAGTCGTTTTGAAGCAATTCGCCCTCAAAAATCTCACACGCCCATCAAAGCTTAAGCTTTCTTGCGCTTTATAACGTAACAAAAGTAAACTACCATAACAGTTTACGCGTAGTACTTTAACGTAGCTACCGCTGCTCACCGTGAATTAGGACGCGTCTTCTCTGTTTTCTTCCGAAAAAAAGAAACGCGCGCGAATAGGACTTGAACCACACCGAAAGAGAAATCGAAGGCTTCGTGTTCAAACAAGTAGAAAAGGCGACGCAGATCTCCTCCTCTCTCTTTACGAGGACGACGATAAGGGAGTGAAAACAAAAAGCTTTTCACTTTCCCTCTCTTCTTTAGGAGATCTGATCCTCTTTTGGATCGGTAGTAGATAGAAATATACCAGAGCGGGCACAAGGTACGTCATCTCATCGTCAAAGTCAGCCGCGATCGTGGATGGAGTGATTTCCGTCTCAAACGTCTCTCTGTAATCCAAATTTATCTTTTTACGTGGCGCGCGCGCCGCTTTCCTTTTCTGTGGTTTTAAATCACTCACAACTCCTTCCTCGTTTATATCACAACAGATCAGATCAGATCAGATCGTCTTCGCTCTCGTAGAGAAGTAGTTTTGTAGTGTGTATACACACACACACGTACTAGAAGAAGAACTCTTTCCGACGACGACGACGACGTAAAACGACGCGATAAGAGGAAGATGAGTTTTTTTAGCAAAAAATTTAGCAGCAAAAAGAAGGCGACGACAAAATTCTTCGTCTTCTTCGCGCTCGTCGCCTTGTGCTCGTCCGTTGCATTCGGAGTGAGCGGCGCGCCATCACAGAAGGCGCACCGCTACGGTTCGGATGATTTGACTCGCGAAGGCTTTTCGGACGCGACGAGAGCTGACAATCGTGAGTCGCTCAGCTCTGACCTGCCTCGCGTCGAAGATTTCGGCGGAGAGGATTCCTCCTCCTCCTCCTCGGCGGCGACGACTGATGGCGACGTGCACGTCGTCTCTTCGGACGATGTCAAGGTTGTGAGAAGAGGTGCTGGGTCGAGAACGCTTAATGAATTCACGGAAGACGGTCACTTCATCAGTCCGTTGTCTCCCGAAGTCATTGGTTGGGAAGAGGATGCCGTCGACGAAGCGTTGGCGTTTTATTCTCCTCAATTTTACGAGGCGTTTTATTCGTTTTACGACTTTTACTCGTTCTACGACTTTTATGATTTCTACGATCAAAAAGTCGACGCTGAGTTTAAGGAGTTTACTGGTCCGGACGGAGGCATCTTGCAGCTTTGCGAAATTGCGGTTTCTCCTGCGATTGGTTCAGATAAGGGAGGCACGAAAGTCTCCGTTATGTTGTCCGGTCACGTTGCGCGGGACCACAACTCGTTTTACTGTAAGTTTGGCGAACAACCAGTCGAAGCCATGAGCGCTCAGATCATGGAGGAATCAGGTGTCCTCGTTATTGTTTGCGAAGCACCGCCTATGGAGGACGACGAGGACGTCACCTTGCGCATTTCGTTGGATGGATCTTTGTATTCCGTCAACGGCGCGCAGTTTCATTACCACTCAAAGATGAGCGTCGCGGATGTCAAACCATCCGCGCCGAAAGTTTCCGCCGAGGGCGGAACTGCCATTCGTTTCACTTTGGGCGACTACATGTTTGGTCCAGGTTTTGATCCCAGCTCTGTCACGGTGCCGTCGGCGTGCTACTTTGGTTCCATGAGAGTGGATGGCGAGTTTGACGCCATGAAGTCCCAGCTGACTTGCCTCGCGCCGTCTTTGAAACAAATTACAAAGACGTCGTCGAGTGCGAACGTGGAGCTTCGAATATCCTTGGATGGGCAAATCTTTTCGGATGAGACGGTTATGGTCCGTTACGGCTCTGGAAAATCGTCTTTGAGTACGATCACGGCGCCGAAGCAATTCAATAATTGGTTCGATATCATGCAATTCGACTACCTTCCGTTTCACCCGGAATATTGCGTGTTCTTTGAAAACGGCGATTTTGCCTCCTTGGCTGGTATTGCGGTTACTCCTGGCGTTATCGAACCTCCGTTTTACTCCGGAACGTTCGAATACTTTGTCTTGTTGACCGTAGATGACTTACCAGACATGAGAGTCGCGTTGACTCCAGTCGCCACTCAACCGGACGCGACCATTCGCATCGGTGGATTATACGGGAAGCAAGTGAGATCTGGCGATACTTTTCGAATTGGCGTTAGACTCGGCGAGAACAAAGCGTTGATTGTAGTTACCTCTCCAAACGGATTGTCCACCCGCACTTACATTGTTACGGTGTATGTGTTGATGGACGAAGAGGAGGGCGCTTCGCTCGGCGATATTCAACTCGATCGTGGCGAGCTCGAACCCTCGTTCATGCCGGATGTCTTCAAATATTCGACGTTCTTGGATTCTACGAATCATAGAATTGGTATTACTCCGCACTCGCTCTCTGGAAACGACGTCAAGATTTGCAGAATCACGACTGGTTCCTCCGAGGAGATGAAAAGAATGTGGGCGAGAAAACGCATCCGCAAAAATTTTTACGATAACGCCTTCGCTTGTGAAACTGTAAACTCTGGAGAAAAAGGTTACATGCGACTCGAAGATGGATTCAACTTGATTCAAATTCGTGCTAAGGATGGCCGAAACACCGCGGTCTACGAACTCCTTGCTTACAAAGAGCCAGGATTTGACGACGGTTTCTCTTGCGACGGATTCGCCGAAGCTGGTCTCGTCGATACCATCACTCATTCTTTGAATGTCGATATTGATTACTCGTTATTCAGCGACCCCACGACGCAATTTTACTCAAATTTCTTGGCAGATTTGATCGACGTGTTGACGTGTAACGCGCAGTTGTACCTCGGCGATGCGTCCGTTACTTCGGCATCCTTCACGATTAATTCCGTGACGGCTGATCGTAGCGGATACACCGATATTTCGGTTACGTTCTCTGCTCCCATCGGAGCTTTGACTTCGTCCTACAGGAGTCAAGCGCGCGAAAATTTGCAGGTATTCTTTTCCAATTGCGCTTCAGTTTCCGTCATGAATCTTCAAGCGTACGACTGGTCGACGAATTCCATTTCTATTTCTTGCGAGGAAGGAACGGTTATTATTCCTCTCGATCCGTACAACGCGTTTGCGCTACCGGATATTCAGGTCAAGGAGGGTTCGCTCGGATATGCCACGGCAGATACCCGAGAAAGCACGGCTGGTCGCTGTCAAGGCGGTCCAGAACGCTTCGGAGTCATCCTCAATCGCACGTCTGGAACGACGGGTTGCGGGATGTGGGAGCGACCAGTGGGGACGATTTTGAACAAGCCAATTTCGAGCACTGGTTTCGCTGAATTTTACATGGGAGGTTCGGACACGTGTTCCGGCGAAGTCGGCTTTGACTTCGCGACGCCAATTTACAAAGCAATTGCGAATCCGGCGGCTTCGATCGAAACGTTGATGAAGAACCCGTCGCTTTACAAATCAGGGCCGGGGGCCACTGTTTGGTACAGACTTTCCGACGCCGATGGTCGAAGCCAAGTCCAACTCAGTGGTTTAACTGTTTCTATGACTTTGAACTTAAACGGCGCGACGACGAAGGGCGAATGTGAAACTCCAAGCTCCGTAACCGGTGCCGGCGTTTGTAGAGTGGAAGCGGTTTCAGAATGGTTTTCCACTACTAACGAGCAAGTTGGACAAGCGACAATTTCCTATCAATACGATTCGGTCACTTACGGAACGAGTCTTACCCAGCAGTTCACTTTGAAGAAACACTATGAACACGATGCGGTTTCTGAACCTACTATTATTTTGGAAGCACCAAAATATCCTGTTTTTGAAGGAGAAGAAAGTGTCGTTGAAGTCTTTGTCAACACTGGAGATTACGGCTTATACGCTGGAGATTTCGAAATCTTGATCAGCGACGCTGGAAACGGAGAGCAATGGGATTCTACGTTTGAATACGTTGGGTTCACGTCGAGCGGTATTTGGCAAGCGAAGGCTAGCGAAGCCATTCCAGGTTATCTCATCTCGGTTGTCTTTTTATCTCCTTCGACAAATGTTCTCGAAGAAGAGACGAAAGGTACGAAGTTAAAGATCGGAGAGATAACGCTCAGGCAAAAGATCACGTCGTACACGAGCTCATTCGGTACGTACGCGTGTGTTGCTGGAAGCTCCTGGTTTGACTGTGACCAAGGATTGTTATCAGCCACCGTTAGGCAAATGGCAAACTGGGGCTTGCGCACTTACGTTCCAACGGGAACTGCGAGCGTCGTAAATTCGTACTCTCGCAGTGCCCCTTCGGGTGGCTTAGAACCCGGATTGGTGAGTTCTACGAAGCAAGTGAAGATGTATTCAGCGATCGGTCAAACTGACTTGGTCAATGCGTACCCCATCACTTCGGAAGGTACGTCCACGAGCATCGTGACTTACGTTGTTTGGTCTTCGCCGAGCACTTCGGATGCCGTCCTTGAACCAAGTTCGTGCTCGAGCAGCACCGGCTCCTCAACTGCATTCACCTTGGCCGTCAGCTCGTCGGGTTGCGACATTACCATCGACGAAACGCATACCGGACACGGCAACTTTTCGATCACCACAACGAGTGGAAGTTTGAGTTCTTCTACCTCGCTCAACGTGTACTACCCGCTTGAGTCTGAAATTGTCGTCACCGATGCTGTCTTGAACCCGATCAATTTACCATCAATCACAAATACGATTGCAACTTACAACGAAACGTCGAACACGACGTCTTATGAAACTTCGATTACTTATCCGTCGTGCTCGGAGAAACTTTGGCAGTATGCAGATATTAAGGCGTACGTGACATTTGGCGGTGATAACTTAGAATCAATTTACAACAACGACGTCACCTGTTACACCTCTTTTCAAGTGGAAGATTCCGAAGATTCCGTAGCGGAAGCAGTTTCCCTCTCAAAGACGCGAATTACAGTGAACGAAGCGTATGCGTCGACGATCGAAAAAGTTCCGGAAATTGTGGAAGTTTATGACGAATTGACGAATACGACATCTAACGAAACTATCACCGCGTACCCAGAAGTTGGGGATGTTATTGTTTCGTTTGCGAGCCCGGCCATTTCAAGCATTTTGAACGCGACGGCAATCGTGACCGTGAGCGCCGCGGACGATTACGTCAACGTCACCCAGTTGCTAGGGGCTGTCGTCACTGGTACGGAACTTTTGAGCACTCCTGCCGGGGTTGCCATTGGTGCTGATTCGGAAGTGGCCGTGAGCGTCGAGCTCAAGCACGACTTCAAAAATGAATTAGATCAAGGTCAGATATGGGTTTGGGCGCACTTCACGGACGGGTCGACGAGGTACATCAGAAAATCCGATGGTTTGGACATCTCTGTCGCGGTAAATTCAACGAATGACTTGTCAGTCGCGGAGAATGTCAACGGCACATCTGACTTTCAATTAACAATTCCAGTGAGGGCAACTTCTGTTGATTCGCTCGTTGATGGTTCGTTATTGAAACCAATTTGGACGGTCTGCGAGACCCCGTACAACGTCTCTGGAATTATTCCGACTTTGGTTGACCTCGCGGTTCCTATTTCTGTCGAGTTTTCCGCAAACACGAACAGAATCACGCGACGAGGAGACGGTGCGAGTGAACAACCTATCGCAATTCCCGTTGAGGCTGTACTGACCTACACTATCAACTACGACGACGGATCCTCCAAGAATTTTATTCTCGATGATCGTGCGAATTTCACTATTTCGACGGGTGAAGATTTGGCGGATGTAATCAATGGCGTCGTCGTTCCTAAAACCGATTCTAACGGGATCGGAACGATCACGGTCAGCGCGTCGTTGCCTGAGTATGCTCCGGAGCTCGGCACTGCAACAGTATCCATGACTTTGGTCATTCTCACGGATGTTGATATGCGCACTAATCCTTTTCCAGCTTACTCAGGCTCAACGTCATACGAGACGACGACGCTTCACAAAGTTGCGTGCACTGAGTACTACCAAAGTCTCGAGGCTTCCTTATCCGCAACCTTGTCGGATGGATCTGTTTTCGACATTTCTAAGTATGGTAACTACGCTACCTCCGATGTTTCCATTGGTCTCGTGTACGGTGCCGACAGCACTGTTGGTGGTGCAGGTGTTGGAGCCAACTTTGCGCGCGGGATCTCGGCGAGTACTTTTGATATGACGTCCAGTTTCGGAAGTGGTGAAAAGGCTTTCTTAGTTTCTCAAACGATCACGGTCACAGATACTCGCATCAGCATCGAATCCATTTCGCACGTAACGCAGTGGGATTCCGGAAATGCATTCGTTGCCTCATTTGGGACCTCTAAAGAAGTCCGAATGAAGGTTGTCTTCAGCGACGGAACGATGTTTGAAGACATTTTGGACCAAGACATTCCCGTTTCTGCACTCGTTGAGCTCTCCTCGAGTGCAGACGAAGTGATCAAAGTGGTTTCATCGTTCGTTGAATTAAAGGCGAATTACTACAAAGCTGTCACTTTGACTGCTTCGAGTATTTGCTCCGCTGCTCTTAACGCGAACAACGAGCATCCGACCGTCACGGGAACTGATGAAGTGTATGCGAATCTTTTAGCGGACTTGTACGATCTCGATATCGGTGCAAACACTGGAATTCCTTTGCCGCCGAAATCCGCGGGCGAGTTGTTTGAAGTTGCCGTCAGAATCAATACGGGCGATGAAATCCTCGTTGGTGCTCAGCTGAAAGTTAACTTTGACGACACTTACATCAAGGCTGTCAGTGCTGTCGTAGGCAGCGACTGGCCATCTTACTTCCAAGAGACGATCAATTATCCTTCAACTTCGGCTTCGATTCTTATTTCTAACACTGAGTCTACCGTTACGGGTTCGGCGACTGAAGTAGCGATAATTACGTTCGAAGTCGTCACGGATCAGGCTGTCGTGACTGAACTGGAAGTTGATGTTCAGTCTTTCATTCACAGAAATGAGTTTGACTCGACTTCTAAAATTCCATTTACATCTCCGAGAAGTGTGACCCAAATTGCCTTGAACTCTGCGTCTCGTCGAAGAACGTTGCTTTCCAACGTCTCGCGTCGTAAAATGCTTCAAACAGCTGATGATTGCGTTTCGACTGGTGTTACTGTCAAAAAGGGAACTATTGGTGTTGATTGCTATCCGCGTGTTTTTGGAGACGTGAACGGCGATTGTCTGTTCAACTTGGATGATGCTATTGTAATTGAATATCACTTGTTGGGCCAAACCGTGAATGGGATCGATTATAAGGATCTCTCCATTTTCTCCCAGTGGCAGCTCATGCAAATGGACGCTACGTTGAACTACCTAGATCCAGATTACGATCGAGTAGCGGGCGGCTGTAAGTTGTGGAACGGTGAGGAGAACTCTACCAAAGTCTGTCCCACGGCTGTCGATGGCTCGTACCTGAAGAAGGCAACTGGAGTTTACAAATTCCTCGCTATGTTTTCGACTTACGAAATTGTGACTCCAAAATTGAATAACGAATATTCGTATTTGACGGTGACGGCGAGGGTGTATGACCCAATCTTTGATCCTTTCAATATTGCTGGTTTGAATGGTGATTCGTGCGCTTTGGGCTATTTGCCATCAACTTCTCGTACGGTTGTCGGTGAATTGGATAACAGTTTTCTTGGCGATTACACGCATTACGCATATCAGCCTGCATATGGCGATGAGAGCTACGGCGACTCGTACTCCAAAGTTTTTATCGAGTATGGACGCACGGATGGCCGAGTGTTCAATAACTCTGACATGACGATTGTCATGGGCGAACGCTGGGGAACACTGTATAATCAAACGTTGGATGAATCGACGGTGAAAAACAACGTGATCACGAAAGCCTCGCAAACGAATGTTGGGACTTATGTTGTTCAAACGAAAGGTAACGAGGAGAACAACTACGCATTCAACTACGAATGGAACGAAGATGCTCCCACTGAGAGTGTTGCTGGCGTGACGATCATTATTCAAAATTATGCCGCAGATGGCTCTGACCTTGGGACGCACTATCCATTCTATGGCACTTCGGAATATCCGTACAACGTGTCTGGTTACGAGTTTGATCCTATCGCCCCGATTTCGATTCAACCCGCCGGTGATGGTCTCTTACTCGCGGATTTCGAAGTTTCTATGACGACAACTGCGGACTCCCCGGGATTACCATCAGGGACGACCAAGCAAAATGAGCCGAAAGGATATTACTCCAGAGACTTCTTTGCGTTCAACAATAAGGCACCAGGATCTACTGGTAGCCTGAAACTAACTGTTGGTAGCGACAACGCGTGTTCTACCGAAAGCTTAACGAATATTGAAGGTCAAATATCTGGCGAATACACTACTGCGCGAGACAGAGCATCTGAAATGTCTGTCATTCTGAAAAACCCGACAGTGGAAATAGGCGAGCCAATTTTTCGATTGCGCTACCAGTTGCGCGACGCCAACGGACGTCCGCAGATATTGACGTCAGGAATTTCTGTAACGTTCAAACTCACTTCCCCTGATGGCTCTGAAGAGGTTTTAACTGCTTGCGGTTTGCCCAGTGCCGTTTCCGGTGGCGGTGACTGCGAGACCACGATCAGCTCCGACTGGTTTCCGGCTTCAAGTTCGAGCGCGTGGAACTCCGACGTAACTTTTGACATTGAAATGTTGTTGAAGTATTCAGATGAAATTATTGCAACGTTTGCATCCTCTGGCACTTTGGTGAGACCACCGTCTAACGATGACCACCAGATCACCATGGTAAACAACCCACACGTTTACATGCAATTGAGATACTCGCCGGTGTACGCTGGTAGAGTGGAGACTTTTGATTTATACGCTGCCACTGATTCACAAGCGTTGATTTCGTATATGGTTACGTTAGAGTGGAACACAACTTACTTGTCGTACAACTACTTCAGTGTGAATTCTGAATTATTCAGCCCGTCTCCTATTGTTCAAGCGGTTGGAACGAACTCAGTTCGTATCGTATCTGTTGGCTTGAACGTGACAAAATCGTTCTCCGATACAAGTGGTTCCGCCGTTTATTTGGGGACGGTGGGATTTATTGTCGCGGCTGATGCTCCCATTGGGAAAGCTGAAATGCCGTTGTGGGGTACCACGAATGCCCTCGTCAACGAGGGTACTCGGGAATACGTTGTCAATGAAGAAATGCAATTTGACCACTTGTACGGAACGTCTTCGTTTGGTTCGCTTTTGGTTGGCCAAAAGACGCGCACGGGAGTGTACGCCTACATGGATCAAGCGGAAATTCTCAATACTGCCTACTTGACTGGCACGACGCAAGATCACTTCCTTACTGTCATGAATGTTTGGAACGTCGGTTCCGACACTCAAGTTACCGATATGGTAGATTGTGGTTCCAGCGCATCTTTTGCGGCGCAAGCCATCGATTCAATTGGTGGCTGCTCCGTTTTGATTTTGCCAGGCTCATCTGATGGATACAAAAATATTCAAGTTTCCGCCAGCGTCGGGGACTACTCAGCTGTGGTTCCTGTGACGGTTTGGTTTCCACTTGATGTGGAAATAGCTGTTGCTCAGCCAGTTTTGCACCCTATTTCTGGTGCTTGTGCTGTCTGCAGTTTCACGGATTGTGTCAGTCCGCTGTATCAAACGTCCTCGATTCGTACTCTTGTCACGTATGGCGGTCAATTCCTGGACCCTGTCTCCGGTGTTGATGTCACGTGCTCCGTCGCGTACGAGTCATCGCGGTCTGAAGTTGCCGCAGTTACTGGAGCGACTTTAACTGGTACTAATCCAGGATCAAGTATTATAACGCTTTCTAATTCTAGATCTTCGGCTTTCGCTGAAGTCATCATTGATTCGACTGAAGTAACCGTGGCAAATTTGGAAGCTTTGCTTCCGAACTTGGCGCAATGGTCAGCTATTACGGCGCCGGAAGCCCAAATCGACTACAGCGTTAATGTGAAAGCAACTTTGGAGCAATCTCTCACGGCTGCTGGCGAAGGTGGTCCATTATATTTCATGGCCACGTTCAGCGATGATACTACACAGTATCTCACCAAGGATATGGGTATTTCGGCCGGTATTTCTACCGCTGACTGCTTCGATAACAATGGTGGGGTAACCAGTTGCGCTGATTCTGTGAAAATTGTGACTGATGAGGACGTCATCAACGCTTACGTTGCTCCAAATGCAATAAGTATCTCGACTGAATCTGCAATCACAGCGCAATGGTCCAATATTTGTAATCAAGAAGTGATTTATTCTGGCGTTGGGAACGTAACAATTTCTTTGTCACCAGTTGCGGCTATCTTTGTCAATGCAGATACTAGATACATCACGGACTCTTCGTCCAGTGCGAAAGATCCACCAGCTAGCATTGCAACTTCCATTCAACTTACTGTTGCTGTCAGATACGAAGATGGAAGCGTGGTGGACTTCACCAATGATGCGGACAGACCGCCATCATTCAGTGTTTCCATGGGTACCGATATTGCCCAGGTTTCATCTACTGGTGAAGTCACCGTTTTACCCGATGGTCCCAAACAAGGAATGTTTCAGATTCTCGTGACCATTCCAGGTTACACCGAAGCGGAGGGCGTCCGTGGCTCCGCAACCTTTTTCGCAATTGATATTGCCGATGATGGTTTACAGACAGAACTTGCACCGTGGCCGACATACTCTGGCGCTTCTTCGCTCGGAGATAGCGCTGAGCTTAAAGTCATTCAGTGCAGTGGTAATTACACCGCCGTCTCTCTTTCTTCGAAACTCGTATACACCGACGATAGTTCGATCGACATTTCTTCTCTCGTAACCGTAAGCTCCAGTGATTCTAGCATTGCTTCAGTTGGACTTGTAGATGGGACGTATGTAGTATACGGTAAGTCATTAGGAACTGCTATCATCACTACTACTTACGCGGGCAAAACTGATTCGGTTTCAGTGACCGTTTCGTCGGAAATGCTGAGAGTTCAAGCCATGGAGCTCATCACCGGATTTCCGGCTGATGCGACTTTCACTGGCGTCGTCAAGACCGAAACGCAACTCTCTGCGAAAATAACGTTCGAAGATGGGACAATTATACCGGATGTCACGGTGCGTCCGGAGTTGCTTGACACATTGCTGCTCTGGTCAACCTCCGTAACTTCCGCGATTGAAGTTACAAACACTGGCAGAGCAATTTTGAGTGATAACCATTACGAGTCCATCACCCTTGGCATTACCGTGCAGTGCCCTTTCAACTCATCCTCAATTCTCGCGGACACAGATGCATCGGAAATGGTTTATGCCAACCTGAAACCCGAGATTGGGGATGTCGATATAGGCTTAACTTCCGGTGTACCGTTACGACCAAGCGTGTTTGGAGATGCTGTGGTCATTCCTATTTCGGTCAATACAGGTGAAGCGTCACTCGAGTCTTTTGTGATTGAGATTGAGACTACCGCAACTGACTTCACAGTAACAGATTGCACTGTTTCCAACGAATGGTCAAAGGAAATTTTTATTTGCAACATTGATACTGCGAGTGGGAAAATTTCTCTCGTCGGTAGTGCTGTTCAAGAAGAACTCATCGGGGAAGAGGCTGAGATCGCGTCAATAACGTTGTCTACTTTGTCCACTGCGACCACCAGTCTTATTTACACTCAAGTTTCATCTATTGTTCTTTCTGACGGAGCCACGTATTCAAACGAAGCTTCGGTAGCTGGAACGACTTACGTTAAGTTGAATGGTGCGAGACGTCGCTCTCTGCTCTCTGTTGGTGCTCCGAAAGACTGGGTGAACTCCAACGTCAAAGTACCAGCTCAGCACATGGCAGTGGTCCCAGCGACCACCAAATCTCCTGACGAAAAGCGAGCTTCGCACGAGTATTTAGCAGCTGAGAAGCGCTCCAGAAGCGCGAAACGTACGCTCCTCCAAGACTTTACGTGCTCGACGAATGTGCAAGGTGATGTTAATGATGACTGTAAGTTCGACGCAAACGATTACCTCGCTCTCATGCGTTGGATTGCTGGCTCGGATGAATACACGAATCTTACTTCGACCTTGGGCGATGCGGACTCCTTCCAGCGCAAACAAGTTGATCCTACTATGGACTGGATGCGCGGTGAAGATTTCGACACATCTCGATGTGCAGTACATGGAGCTAGCGGATCACCATGCCCAGAACTTAGAGATGCGCAGTTCTTATTGAAGGTTCTTGAAGGGGACTACAGGTTCTTGTTCGCGACGTCCGTTGATGATATCATCGTCCTCCCTGAATCTCCGTACGATTCGCTTACTTTCCAGGCACAGCTCTTCGATTACGCTGGTACTGGTGTCAGCGGAGAATACACCAGAGTCCGCTTCGAATTTACTTCGACTAACGAGACATATTTCGCGAATGCTGCCATGAGTTTTGCCGAGGCTGAATCATATATTTCAAGCGCAGATGGCGAATTACCGGTGCGCTATGCCGTTGAAGCTCCAATGTCTTCTGCTGGTTTGTTTTCCGTGACAGCCTCGGGCCCAAGCGGAGAATTTGCAAAAGAAAACATTACCGTTGCACTTGTCGTGGAGACGTGTGAATCTAAATGCGCTTCAAGCTCCGTCGGTTCTACGAGCGCCACGATCTTCCCATACACTGGTGTATCGCTTGATCCTCACATGTCTGCGCTTGGGTATACGTACACTCCGGTGCTTACGTTTGAAACCCCGGACCCCATCGCTGGTGCGAATGAAGACTCTTACGTTTCCGCGCTCCAACCGCAGATTATTTCCGATGATTATCAAATATCTGGAGATGGTTTTGGCATTGGCTCGACCACCTACGCGTCATTGGGTGCATTCTCTCGCGAATTCGGTATTTTCGTTCCTGGATCAACAACCACCACGAAAAGCGTTTCCGCCAAGCTGATGGCTGATCGATGTGGAGACTCCACCCCAACTGGTTTCACTGAAGCATCCGCTACAATTGCAATCTCTCGTCGTCCGGTGTCTTCTGTGAAGTTAATTGTTCTAACGAGCACGGTGTATCCAGATACAGCGAAATTGCAGGTGAGATTTCAATTGATGGACGCCACGACTGCTGGCACAGTTTTGCAAACTGGATTGTCGTTACGCCTGTCGGCAACGTTATCGGAAGATGCAACCTCTGTTGCCTCCATCGGTTGCGCCTTGCCTTCGCTCACTACTGGCGTTGGATCTTGTGAACTCGATGTTCCGACCGCGTGGTTCCAAGCCGACGAAGTTGTTTCTATGAAAGCGCAGCTGCTCTTCCGATACGGTATTGAGGATTCCTCGACATCGTCCATCCTTTCCGTCCAGCTTGCGAACTCTGCGACCTATGTTGCGCTTCCCTCGACTGGTGGTGTCATCCTTGAGATGCCGAAGTCCCCTCGCTTCAGCGAGAACGAACTCACAGTTCCAGTTTCAGCGAATACGGGCGGCTTTCCGCTCGGAGCATGGAGTGGTAGTTTGAAATACAATACCACAGTTCTTCGATTTGACTCTTTCACTACTTCTACCGGATACAACTCTGCGGCTGTTGGATTAGAAAGAAACAGCACGGAAGGAATCGTCTCTATCGTTGTCGCTGGAGCTACCTCCAGCGCTACACTGGCAGATCTCACGGGTGACGAAGTCATTTTGGGCTACATCACGTTTACCATCAACAACGTACCGGTGGGAACCTACAACGACGTGGCTGCACTCAATGTTGATTCCTTGGTAACGATCGGTGGCTACACATTCTTAGAAAGCTTTGACGCGTATGTAACGGATGCACGAGGTGGTAGTGTCACAAACGCCCAACTTATTGTACTCGACACCAACGAGATTATCGGTTCCTACAGCATTGTTTCCAAGACTGAGATCGTCAATACGGCAGTTTTGGACACCACGAGGGCAATACAAGAGACGGAAATTGTTGGATACGCTGTGTACAGAAACCCAGACAATTACATTAAAAACGGAGGCGACGAAGTTATGCAAAGTGTTGAATGCTCTATAACGTCGAGTTCTGTACTTACCGTAGAAACGGGTAACTTGAAAATTAACGGTGTGGACGGGACGCAAAACGCCTGTGTGGCCAAAATTGGAAAAACGAACGAAGCTGGTGCTGCTGCGGCATCTGTCAAATTGACCTCTGGGGACGGTGCACAGTTTGTCGTATCATCTATCAGAGTCTGGTTTCCGAAAGTTGTGTCTTTAGAAGCACAAGATAAAGTATTGGCTCCGGTCGAGGATGTGTATTACGAGGATTGCAGTTCAGTGTATCAATACACCAACATCTCTGCGTTGGCAACATATGGCGGGAGTGGTTTAACTGACCAAGATGAAGTTGACATCACGTGTATGGTTGACTTGTACTTGAACAATACAGAAGGGGATGCGTTCTCCTTTAGGGATGGCAGTACTACAATCGTAGAAACCAATGGCGTTGGTAAGGCGACAATTACTCTGATAAATTCGAATTTGGCAGTCGAGCCATCGGTGACTATCTCGGCAATTTCCGACCCTATCGGTATCGAGTCGCTTCGACCTGTACTTGTTTCCCGAGCTGAATTTACTTCCGAACAGTTTGATTCGCAGACTCCTTCCGATTTGAACGCAGATACATACGCTGATGTGTCTGTGAATATGATTCAAAAGTTGAATCGTAAGGGTGCGCAAGGCGCTATTGTTGTCTATGCCCGCTTTAAAGATAACAAAGTCAACGAACTTTCTCACCTGCCTGGCCTGACCGTAAGTACCGGTATCCGATACAACGGTTTGAGCATTATAAGCACGGCTGGCTCAGACAACACGGCCGCACCTTACTATGGAGAAATTGGAGATGTGAAAGGCGGTATGGAAGGCTATGATGTCATCCAGGCAAAGCTGCTTACGACCACCTGTAACGGTGCCGTAGGAGGTGAAGATATCATTTACGGCTACGGTGGTGTCGAAGCTGTCATCGCTGATCTCGAATATGTGAATTTGACTGCGAGTGCATCCAAGCTTACCTTTGAAGGTGATCTCTCTACGAACGCTCCTATGAATATCGGAAGTGTTGCTAACTTGGAACTTACTGGAACATACTCTGACGGTGATATTCAGAGTTTCACATCTTCAGCCACGTCTCAGTTTCTGATAAAACACCCTACCGATCTCGATATCTACAACAATCCCACATACGTAACCAATCACTCATATGCTCGCGTATCTAACGATGGTGTGCTCACCATATTTGGTTCAACTGATGACACGAGCATCACCGTTATGGGCATTTGGACAGATGAGATGAAGACGGCGAAGGTGACGATTGACATAGTTAAACATATGAGCACGCAAACAGTGATGACTCCGTATCCGGCATTCACAGGAAGCAGCGACATTGAAAAACTGTCTTTGAACAAGATTGTGTGCACCAGTAGTTATCAACGAGCGATATTGAAGTCAGTTGCTACTTTAACGGATGGCTCAGTTTTTGATATCACCAGCGAAACATCTTACACAGCCTCTGACATATTCACATTGACCCAGTCCTCCACTTCTTCGGAGGTGATAATTGCTGCTGCTGGATCCACTACTGGAAATGCAGCTATTAGTAGCACTTTTGCCGAGTCTACCATTGAGACGACTTTTGCGCTTTCGGATACACCAGTAACGCTGACCTCTGTCCTCTTTGATGAAGATATTTGGGACGCGTCTACTTCTTTCATCGGCCTGGTAGACGCAACAAAATCTTTAGATGTACACATGTACTTCAATGATGGATCTCAGATTTCCAACGCGGTGTCTTCGGAAGAAGTGCAAGCAGTCTTCAACTGGGAAGAAGTAGTCAAATTCGACTCTACTTTGCCCTCTATCATTGAAGTCAGTGGAAGCACGGCGACTTTGAAGAACCAGTATTGGACTCGAGTTCTCATTTCTGCTTCTGCTGTTTGCGCTGATGGCAGTGTCGATTACCTCGTATCGGCAACTTCTTCGATTGCCCCGAATCTCTTGCCAGCTGAGAATGACGTTTCCTTGGGTGCGTTGACAGGCATTCCGTTTCCTCCGAAGATTAAAGACGAAACGTTCGACATTGAAGTTCGAATCAATTCGGGATCTGCGAATCTTCGAAGTTTCCAACTCGTTACCCAGTTTGATTCAAATATGATCGCAGCGACTGGTTGCACGGTAGGAGACGACTGGGCTCAATACGATTTTGCCTGTACCAGGAATAACCCGTCCACTGAAGTGCTCATGATTGGTACCGAGCCGCTTTCTACCGTAAGTGGTTCCTCCATTCACGTCGCTACGATTTCGTTCTCTGTGAAAACTTCCTTCAAGATTTTGGCTAAAATCAAAACCACAGTCCAGGTCTTGACTGTTGAGGGTACCGATGGTGCCGACATAACAGCAGCTGCCTTCGTTTCTAACATGACTGGTTCAGGTGATATCGCTCTTAACAGCTACTCTGGAAAGAAACGTCGTCGTCAATTGCTCGAGGATGGCTCTATCTCCGAAGTTTTGGAGGTGGAAATTGCCGTACTTCCTTCCCACATGAGATCACTCCTCCAAGATACTGATACCGAAGCAGTTTGTAATGGAGTCGGGACGTGCGCAAGTGGTGTTGATAGTGGATGTAAGTTTGGGGACGTCAACGGAGATTGTTCTTTCGATGTTTCCGACGTTTTAGCTCTTAAAAGAGCCATCATGGGCAAGAGCTATGATGCTGACTTCGATCTGAGCGTTTATAGCGATTGGCAGAGACAGCAAATGGACCCGAATCTTGACTGGTTGAAGTCTGGAGCTTACGTATCGCCAGACGCAGCAGATTCTCTGTACTTGCTTCACGCCTTGTCCAAAAAAGCTCGATTCATCGATGTCACGAATGGATTAACAAGCTATAAAGGGTTCTTGACATATGAGTCCGGAAATGCCACGGATGTACTCCTAGACATGGAAGTGAGAGTTTATGACGAAAGCTCTGAAGCTGCAACGTCTGATGATACAAAGGTACGAATCGAACTCAGTTTCGATGGTGGGTCCGATCCAAGTAACAACGATGCCATCACCTCCATTGGTACTAGAACTTCCGATTATTCCTCAATCGGTACAATCTACGAGGCCAGTGACTTGTGGACTGCAGCAACAGATCAAAGAGGCGTATTCAGACTCGTTTTGAAACCTCCTATTTTCAGAGATGGTTCGGCAAACTGGATTGGTGAAACCGATGTCGGTATTTCTATCATTATCGATACCTACAATGACTTTGGTAAGGATGATGAATATGGACAAGGAGGCAGTGGATCCACGGAAGAAGCTGAGAGAATTAAAGTGTTCTATGGGTCTGCCACGCCACCGCTTGATGTTACTTTCGGCGGCGGTTTTATTCCATATGTCAGCTTTGATTTGCTTGGTGTTGACCCGGTGCAATCCATTTCTCTGAAAGATATCACTATTGGTGGAGGAGAATTCGGCCTTGTTTCCTCATTGGATGAGACTGCGTCTGGATTTTCTACTTCGGTCCCCAGCTACAACGTTTACGTCAATGCTGACACTTCCACCGTACAATTGCTCACGTTCATTGACGATTCCTTGAGTTGCACAGCAGAGCAAATTGCCAGCGGTGATACCGACAATTGCTTTACGACTCAATCGGTCACTATCGATGGATCCGAAGCGTCTACGTGCAGTTTGCTGACGTGCTCTTACTTTTCGGAAATTTCACTCAACGTTGGCTCCAAGACTGTTCGAGTTACGGTATATTCAGCCACATCGGAAACGTTTTACTTGGTAACTTTCATTCGCCCAGATGTGCCTACATTTTCGAGCGTCACTCTGTCGAAGGGGCAAAATCAGCTGAATTTCTCTCCGAAAACGTTTACGTATTACCTCGAATACTCGTACGATAATAATGGCGAAGGTCTCACTTTTAAACCAATTGTGAATGGAGACACCACCGGGAGTGCAATCACATTTGTTTCCTCCGGCGGGTACGAATCTACTGCTTCTTTCTTGAGCGGATCCTCTCAAGGTATCGAGCTCTCAACTACAGATACGATTGTGGTTATGACGGTTACATCTTTAGATGAGACTGTAAAGAGCACGTATACATTCTACGTGGACGTGAAGGAATCACCATTCTTGTCTTCTCTTGATGTTATCGGCGAACAAATGGTTCCTGCGTTTACGGCAAGTTCTTACACGTACGCTGTAAACGTGTTAGCCACAGTCTCTTCTATTACTCTGTCTTCCATTGTTTCTTCAGATGTGCCGCATGTTTCCCTCACGGTTGCGGCGCCTGATGGAACTAAGTCAATAACGAGTGAATCTTCACTAACGACTCCAGTTGCGTTAGATTACGGCGTCAATGCTTTGCTCGTAACTGTTTCTGGCGCGGAGGGCACGACTGTATATTCCATTTCAATTACTCGAGCAGACGCTTCATCGGTCACCGCACTTGAAATTGGCAACTATAAATGGGAGTCAGATCCCACCACCTCGGACGGCAGTCCATCAGAAAGTCCCTCATTCACCGATCCGACTGCATTCTCGAGCAATACATATATGTATAATGTGGATGTGCCGCAATACGTGTACGAGACTTTGATCACAATCACGCCGTCTTCATCTTCCGTCCTGTTTGTTGATGGAGTTGAGGTAACGTGTGATCAAGCCGATGTGAGTTGTTCTACTTCTGGTGCATACGCGTTACCACTACGAATCGATGAAGGTTTGAGCACGCACACGGTGACTGTTGTTCCTACGGATGGTTCCGGCCTCTCCTCTATTACTCTGCAGTCAGTTGCTGAGGGTCAAAACGTGGATGGCGGTTCGACGTACACGTTCACATTTACGAGGCCATATACTCCGAAACTCACGAGTATCGCTGTCGTGGACTCGAGTGACGCAGCGATTTTACTTTCGCCCTCGTTTTCAACATCCGTTTACGTCTACCGGTCTACAGTCGCTGCGACAAAATCTGAATTAGACATCTCTGTGGCATTCCTTAAAACTGGCGATGTTCCAGTCTCTGATGCTTTCGTACAATATGGTAGTCTCTCACGTATTGCTTTCCCAGAAAGTGGGCGTTTGACTGTGCCAGTTGCGGAAGGCACGACGACTGCAATTACGGTAACTGTGCAAGGAAGTCTTGCAATAGGTGGAGTCGAGTCTATTTACATGTACTATGTTACACGTGGCACGTTGCCAAAGTTAGACTCTTTGACCTTTTCCTCATCTTCTGTTACGCCAACCTTCTCAACGTCTCGTTACAATTACGTGGCTGCCTTGGGGAGCGCAGAGAACAGCTTCACTTACACTGTATCTAAAAGCAGTACCAGCTCTACGTGTCTAGTCAGTTTGAGTCAAGACTTCTCAACGTGCTTGACAAGTGGAAAACAAACACACGACACTACGGGTGTTACGGAAGATATCGGAGCACTGAAAATTTATGTGAGGGATTTGAGTAACTTGAACGTCGTGAACGTTTACACAGTTACCTTTACAAAAGAGGCACTCCCAACTTTGAATACTCTCAGTATTTCAGGCTCGACGGGTGCTAAACTGGACCCTTCTTTTGCTGCCACGACGTACGCATACGACATGCCAGTTCCGTTTGATTCCTCATCCGTTTGCTTCACCATGTCATTCGATACTGTGAGTTACAGTTCAAGTATTCAAATGGGTGGAGGTGCGCCACTCGCGGTTGCTACCAATGTCGCTTCTTGCGTCGAAATTCCGTTTGGCAAGATTGATATCACCATTGCAGTAACGTCGAGAACAACTGGATTTTCCGGTTCTTACATTATCTCATCGTCTCGTAAAGTTGCGCCATATCTTACATCTCTCAGTCTCACTCCGAGTGGATTCATGCCATCGTTTGATGCAACCGTGAACACGTACTCTGCCACGGTTGGGTACGACACGACTGAACTCGATATTAGAGCGGCCGCTAACTTGGTTGCCAAGGAAGGGTCCGTTGTGTATGTATCCTTAGGAGCTGGCGCAAGAACTTCGTTGGATTCATCCGAGAGTTACAAAGTTTATCCTGACGTTGGTGATCAGAACTATGTGGCAGTCTCCGTGGAATACACAGATGAAGAAGATGGTGTCACCGTCATCAACACGTACACAATACAGGTAACCCGAAGTCCTCAGAGTTCTGAGGACATTGCCATCTTGTCTTCTATTAATGCGTACGATATCAACGGTACGGTAAATGTTGGAGGTGTCGATTTTACTGGTAGTGCTGTGACCGAACCACTTTCGTTTGACCCTTCTGTTCTCGCGTACACCAGAAGCATCCAACATGGCGCCGACGCCGCCACAGTTGAGTGGGAATTGTACCCAGGAACGTATGTCCGAATCAACGATGTTGTTAAAACAAATGATGCGGGTGATGCCATCCATGGAACGGATACGAGTTATACCGTGTATGACTTAGTTCCTGGAACCCCCGTTACGGTCAGCTTAACAATTCTTCCCAGTAGTACGAAGGATACTCCGGATGCGACGTGCACGGACTCTCTCTGCACCACGTACACCGTAACACTTACGAGAATGACTGCAGAAGATATGGCGCAATATTACTCGCTTGAACCGAGTACGCAGCGTTCTACGTCCGTGTTCAAAGCATCGTCAACTGACAAAGTTGGCTACACTATCGAGCTCGACACCGAGGGTTTCATGGCCAATTCTAACACGGGATTAAAGAACATCGGAACGGTGTCTTCTACCTTGAAAACGCATTACTTCACCTCAAAAGTAAGCCAGTACTCGGGAAGTAGTGTTACGTGGTCGCCTACAATCATCGGAACAGATGTTCCAACTGTAGAAATCAACAATGTCTTAGTCATTGGCACGGATATTACAGCATCAACAGCTGACTCTGCTTCGGCTGCGGTTTACGATGATAATGCATATTTTACAGTAGATAGGAAAATTGCCACTCGCTTTAAAGTGGAGGCTTACTTCATGAGCTTGTACGACGATGAGAATGAAGAAACCTTCGCTCTGCAATATTGGCCGACAGTGGGTAAGATGCTCGCTTATGAAGGTTATTTCGTTCAGGCGGGTACTGGGGCGCCGTACGATTCTACTACGGTTGTTCAAGCAAACCTCATCCCCGATTACGAAGAGTTCACGGTCATTCCGGGTACGATGTCTGTCGCGCATACAATTTGGGACTTGCAGTATTCCGATACTTCTTCTACTACGGACAACAAAGGAACTGGCCAGTCCAGTTTTGAGTTGACTCCGTACGATAGCGTTCTCCCAAACAAAATTTCGTCGAAATCTTCGGGATTAGTCTACGGAGAAGACAAAGATTTCGTTGCTCGGGTTTGCAAAGTCTCGAGCAGAACTGTAGCAGCGGCTGATCCAGCTGGGTGTGGATCTAGCGCTGTGCCTGCGAGCGCCGTGCACAATGCTGACGGTACGTACACGATTTCTTACGATGCATCTGATGCAGGCTTCTACATTGCCATGGTGGTGTTCAAGAACGATGCGGGAAGCTTTGTGTTTGGTGGTCAATTGGCCTCAGGCGCAATGATCACTTCATTTGAAGTTTCTGAAACCGTCATCAGTCCAGAGAACTCGTATATGTACGGCGTCTGTGATGAAGGATCGGCGACGGAACCCTTGAATTCAAACGCCGTTGATTGTGTGGAAAGAGATTCTGCAACGGGTGGCAAGGAGAGCTTCACGCAAACTGGGACCGTCACTTACACAGTTGTCACACGAGGCTGGAATTCTGGAGATTCTCAAACACTTGATAACTTGATCGATCTCTCTAATGGTGGCCAAAGTTTGTTTGTCTCGTATCTTTGCAAATTTGGTACCGCCGCTGATTACACGAGCTGCGTCTTCCCTGCTGGTCATGAGAATGCGGGCCAAGCTATTGTTGAGAACGCGGGCCTGTCTGCTCAGCCCTGGAAAGACAATTTTGATGGCACGTATTCAATTTCACTCTTGATTAAGGCTCCGGTATTGATTGAGTTAGATGTGAAAATTGGAAGTGATGAATATGGTGAAGCTATTTCTCAATTCGTTGATAATAAACTTGTCATCGACGTGAGACATGGTCCGATTTCTGAGGAGTCTGTCGCGGTAGACTTCCCGACATCCTTGATTGCGGGCGAGGAGGAAGAGTTCACGCTTGATCCTTTGGATTCTCAAGGGAACCAAGCCACAAATTACGAGGAAGTTCCGAGTGCAAGTGGTATCGTGTTCACGAGTACGCCTGCGTCGTCTTCATTTACTGACAGCATCGTCATTACTCCCTTGGATACGCAAGAACCGTATGACATTAAAATTAAGTTCACAGCTCCACAAGTTGCTGGCTCGTACACCTTCAAGATTTACGTCAATACGAATGAGCTTGCGGTTTCCAAGACAATTGTTGTAAAAGCGAGCACATACATTGCTACCTCGTCAACTACGGTGGATTACGGCACTAGACGTGTTGGAACTCAAAAAATAATAGTATCCATAAAAGATATCTATTCGAATCCGACGTGTGTTACGCGCGATAACTTCAATTGGGCGTGGGGTGTCACCGGTGGTGAGTTATCAGAACCAGGTACCTTCACATCGTGTATCTCTGCTGGTAAGCATCTTGTTTCGATTCCGTCAGTGAATACAGTTGGAACATATACGTTCACTGCGATGATAAGTAACCTATTGAATGTGGATACAGACCAACCATTCGATCGTGAAACTCTCAGTACATCTACCAGTATCAACGTGGTTTCTGATGTACCAAGTACTAAGTCTACGATGACCACGCCGAGTGAATACATCGAAGTTGGTCAACCTGCTTACTTTTATGTCATTGCTATCGACCGTCTTGGAAATAGCATTGCTGTTTCTGGACAATCCTCTGCATTTTCTGTCACTGTGACTGGGAGCATCTCCGGAACTAGAGCTGCAGAAGTTTCGAATTCTCTTTCTGATAGAACAGGGTCGGTTGGTTCATACTATGGATCATTTACTCCCCTGTACGCTGAAACATACACACTTACAGTCTCAGTAGACGGGTACCCGCTTGATCAAGGATCGTCTACCCACATTGCCTCTGTGTTCCTCACGAACGAGGCAGATTACTTCAAGGTAACCGGTGCACCAGTTTCTGGCGTTGTTGGATCGAGTGTGACGTTCATCATAAATCAATGGAACCTGGAATATAATTTGGATATGAACACGATTTCCACGACGTTTCTCTCGAAACTTTCTCGACCTCAAAGTCAAGTATCATTGACTTTATCACCACTAGGAACCGGTGCAGGAGACGCGGATATGAATCGCCGTCTTTATGTGGACAAATTGTACACAACGAAGTCTGGGACTTACACACTTTCAGTATCTAAAGCTGATGCGGACACGCCTTCGGTCTATCATGCGGTGAAGGACTCGCCTGTTTCTTTCACTTTAGCTGCCGCGAAGGCAAGTGGAAGTGTGTCTACTATTACCAAGCCTTCAACTCCAGCAGGTGGGTACGCGCCCGGAGCTACGTTATCGTTACCGTTGAGTTTGAAAGATTCATATGGAAACGCCATCACCACGGCTCGATTTTCGGATGACGTAATTGTCCAGATCAAGTCGAAAAACACCGCGAGAATCCAAACTTTGACTATTAAGGCCGACAGTACCGGAACTGGATTAGTCGCCGAAGGTGTACTTAAGTTCGCATCCGATCAATACTCTGTCTTGGCCTATGCCAGTGGAGTAGCATTGACGATGGTGAACCCAGAGATTATCATTGCGACGAATAATGTGGTTGCGCCGGCCTTGGTCGACGGAACTGCTTCATTTGCTGCTTCGGCTGGTTTACCTGCACAAGGAAGCTCTGCTGCTTTTGTTGCTGGTACGGAATATTCGCTGTACATCTTTCCCGCTGATGTATATGGAAACGTTGCGGTAAGTGACGTGCTAATGGTTGTCGTGCTTCGGGCGAACAACATTGTCCTTTCGCAGGGTGTTTGGAATACAAATACGGGCGGTTATAAGGTTTCATACACTTTCACAACGGCAGGTACAACACCGGTGACAGTTTCTGTGACACCGGCTGGAGCCACTGCGGCCACGGTCAGAAGCTTCACTGCTGTCGTGAGTCCTGGTGCCGTCGTTGGTAGCACGACGAAGCTCATTTCTATCACGAATGCAACGTCTGTGACTCGTGGAACATGGGTTGTGCGTTTGTACGATAGATATGGAAACGCCCTGACTTCTTCCCCAGCTGGATCTGTGGATGTCAAGGCTGAAATGATTTTGCAGTCAACTACGAAATCGAGTACCTTGTTTGGCTCTTTACCAGTAGTTTCTAACAGCGCTGATGCCATTTCAATTACTCTCGGTTCAGACGGCACTCAAATTGGTTTGGTGACTCTTCAGTATTTAGGAACAATCACGGGAACGTACACTTTAAAATTGTATGTTGACGGTGTTGCTGCTACCGACGTTTCAAGCTATAAAGCATACATCACCTCTGGACCTATCGTAGCTACGACTTCTACGGCCTCGGGTACGGGGTGGAACTCTGCCAAAGCTGGAGTGAAGTCCAGTTTTGTCGTTGTTCCACGAGATAAGTACTCGAACAGAGTCTACACGAGTGCTGCGAGTGCCTCTTCTTCGTTAGTGGTATCGCGTGGCCTCGGTGTTACGAAAGATCTTGTTACGGAGACTGCACCATCCTTTGTCTTTGATACAGCACTCGGTCAGTACAACGTTTCGTACACTCCTTCAGTGGCTGGTACCTCTAGTCTCTCGTTCAAGATAAATGGTGCAAACATCGCAGATTCTCCTCGAGTTTTCACTGTTACTGCTGGAGCCGCTTCTGCTTCCAAGTCCTTCCTTAGTGGCGCGGGTGTCCGAGGAACTCTGTTTGGAGCTGCGTCAGAAGTTGTCATTCAAGCTGTGGATTCCTTTGGCAACTTAAAAACGTCGGGTGGAGATACTTTCCGGGCGAGTTTGAACCAGACAGGCTCTACGACAACTGTAACTGATAACAGTGATGGTACTTACACCATCACGTACACGCCTGTGGCTGCCGGAGCAGCATTGCTCAAGATTGAGTACGGCACTGGTTTTGTTCAAATTGGATGCGATTTCGTCACCATTCCTTCATCAGGTTGTTTGTTGGATATCAAAACTGCCGATTCTGTTCAGACTTTGGATCCATTGCAGACTACCTACAAAGCTGCATATTTGTCCACCAGTGATGGTGATCTTACGCTTGGCTTCGCATCTGTAGCAAGCACGGGAAAACCCTCAGGTTCTTTCCGTATCTTGACATTTGATCAAGATGGAGTCCAAATGGGCAGAAATGATGTCACCATCCAGTTATCAATTGGTGGAACCGTACTCTCTGGATCTGATATCGCCATCACAGCAGTGGAAGGTACAACGGGTGAGTTCCGAATCGACTACTACTACAGTACGGCAGGAACGTGGCCGATATCTATCACGGCGAACGGCGTCGAAATTGGCGCTCGCTTACGTGAGATTGCTTTCGATGAGGCTGGTGCTAGCACTGATCTTGTTGCCGAGTTTGGAGGATATTCTAATCTCGTCATCCGACCAGATTTCACTACAGCTTCCAGCGTTGATGTTGTTATTGCATCTGGTGTTCAAGGAACGAACCCGATTGTTGCTACCGCAGGATTTCCCGTTGAGTTTGCGATTTCGGCGAAAGATTCATACGGCAACGTGCAATACTATTCCTCGGATTACCCCGGGGATGTGTTCACAGTCACGGCTACCGCGTCACAAGCGGAAACTTTGAATGCTGAATTTACTTCGTTGGCATGCTTCCCGTCATCATCATTCTTTCCGGACTGCAGAATTCCTTCAAACTACGTGGAGGCGTTTCCTGATGGATCGGTGTCTGCTGAAGCTTCGTTGACTTTCTCCAACACCGCTGCATACACCATCTCTGTCAGCTTGCAACCGAGATTTGCTATGGGTATCTCAACAACCGAAGGATCGGCACCGGTCTCTGATGCGGTTCAAGTCAAACAATTCAAGGTCACAGTTGTTCCTGGCGTTGTGAATGCGGCAAACTCTCTCATGAATGGGGACGGTCTGTCTGGTTCTATCGCGGACGAACGAAAATCTGTGCTCATCTCAGCCTATGATGCCGGCTCTAATGCTCTCTATAAATTGTCAGAAGACGAGAGAGAAGATGCGTTGACTTCCTGCCGCATTGATTTTGTTGGAACTTCGGAAGGCAACATGGGAGAAAAATTTTCCTCAAGCTCGGAGAACTGCTTTGCACTCGATGGTTGCTTTGGTCTCACGACTGACCAGTGCTTGTTCGAAGTATTTTACAACATAACTTACCTCACGGGGACGTTTGACATGTCTGTAAGACTTTGCGCGAGTGGCTCACCGGATGATTTGGAGGTCAACCCTGACGGATGTCTTGTCTCTGGAGAGTCCGTTTCCATCACAGTTACTGCGGGTTCACCGAATTCCAAAACTTCGGGATTACTCGCGACACCTCCAAGTACTGTCACTGCAATGGAAAGTGGAACGTTAAAATTTGTTGCCCGGGATGAATTCAATAACGAAATCACAAGTGGTGGAGACGGAAATCCGCTCGTTGTTTCTGCAATTCAAACGAAACCAACAGCTGGGTCGCTCCTCACCAATGTCGCTACCTTGTCTGATAATGAAGATGGCACTTACATTATTGTGTACACGTTGCCAACTGGCGGAAATGGTGTTGAATATCAGTTCAATATCACTTACGACGGTGATCACATTATCGGTTCTCCGTACACGATGTCGGTTGCTTCTCCAAATATCTCGCCAATGTACTCGTTCGCGTACGGTGAAGCTTTGAGTGATGCTACGATGACTGCCAGGGCTGGCGAAGTTACTTCGTTCACCATTCAGCCTGTCGATGCGTCAGGCAACACGATCACGAAGATGCCTGATACGAACAAATTTAAAGTAGTGTCAAGAAATCTCGAACTGTCGGCCGGTGGTGGACAAGAGCCATCTTTCACTACGAACCCGGATGGTTCAATCAAGGTTTCTTTTACAGCCGTAGTGACCTCCCCGGCGCAGTTGACAATTTCTGCAATTCGACCAGTTGACGGCATGAGCACAGAAACTGTCATAGATTCACCCGCCAACGGTATTATTTACGTGAATGTCGATCCTGGGGTTGCCGTAGCTTCAAGTTCGTACACAAGAAATGACCGAACAGTTCCATTGACGCAGGTAGCCGTTGCTGGTTCGGAACACAACTATCAGATTATTACTGCGGATAAGTACTCGAACCAATTGACGTATGATCCGTATGGTACGCCGACGAATCTTACATTCGCGGCTCCGAACAAATACGGGCCTGAAGGCTACAAGTACGTAAGCGGGCCAGCTCCTGCTAAGTATGGCTACGCACAAGAAATTGGTGCATCTGAACCAGGAAACTGGCGAGTGCGCTGGTCTGCGGAAACGACTGGAACTTATGCTCTCCGAGCATACATATCAGATGGGCTAGTCCTGGACGGCCCTGGTGGGTCTCAGTTACCATTGAACATGGAAGTCATCGCATCTGATGCGGATTATTCGAAATTTACCCTCACTGGTGCTGGTATTACGGCTTCTGCAACAGTCAACAGTAAGGCTACGTTGACTTTGGAGGCGAGAGATGTGTATGGAAACTTCAAGAAGGACCGCGGTAATCTCGTGAATGACATCATCGATGGTATTTCACAAACGATTTACTCTGATGATGCCTTATTAATGGAAGAATCGACCATCCAGGAACACTCTGTGACTTTTGACAGTGCTACTGGGAAATACACCATCGAATACACCCCATCTGTTATTGGTTACATGGAAACGGCCCTCAATATTCGCGGCGTGGATATTGCCAATTCGCCATTCCAGCAGGAGATTGTTGCTGGTGCTATTAGCGCGAGCTACACGCGCGCTTCTGGACCTGGTATTGTTGGAGGCTCTCTCGGCATCCAAACTTACATTGCCATAGATCCTCGTGATGCCTCAGATTTTCTCGTCACGGCAGGTACAAGTGCCTCTTCGTTTGAAGTGACTGTTACCACGACTGCGGGATCGATTATTCAAAGCGGTCCAACATGGGACGAATCTTCCCGAGTTTATCGATTTGAGTATATGATTGAGGGTAGCACAGACGCTACGGTCACGGTCGATATTGCTTACGATAGTGAGGCTATTGCAGGCTCTCCGTTCTCGAACATACCAATCTCCTCTTCCGTAAGCACGGATGTGGATGAGAAAAGGTGCGTTATCTCAGGTCCTGGAATAACATATGGAGTTGCGGGTGAATTGACTGCCATCGCCATCACGCTTTACGACAGCGATGGTATATTGGCGGTACCATCCGAAGCACCTTCTCTGGTGCTTACTGTCTTCAATGGGAACAACGAAAATTTCGTTGAGTACACAGATTTTCAATTATTTGATTCATCGGTGCTTTCTGGTTTGGGCCTCGATCCAAGTGCGTTTGGCTACGTCAACGAAGATGCGGGTGGCACATACTTTGTTACTTTTACTAAGACTAGTGTAGCTGAAGCACCGTACAAATTGACGGTCGCTGTCAATGGTTTAGTCACCGGTTCTGTCGAATACGAGAATCCTGGGGAGTTCACGTTCGAACTCGTTTCTAGCGTCACGTCTAGTTCAACTTCTTATGTTCAGCTCGGGAACACGGATGGAAGCATCGTTGCAGGTGATAGCGTACCTGTTTACATTTACCCAAGAGATGCGTATTACAACGGCCAGGATTACAAGAATTTAGCGAATAAAGAAGAAACGTTCTCTATCGCCCTCACCGGTCCTGCTGCTTACACCGTCACTTACACTGGTTCGGCGAGTGATGGTACGATGAAGTTGGTCAAGGATACCGAAAATGACTCGTACTATTATTACGGTTTCATCAAACCTGTCAAGGCTGGTGTGTATAGAGGCACTGCGCAACTCGTTCAGAATGGTGTGACATCGAGTGTTCTTACCCTCGCTCAAGCTGCTCTTTCTCTTGATGTCAGTGCTGGTGCCCTTGATATTTCTAACTCAGTGGTAGGTGGACAAGGTGTGTTCTCAAGTAAGGTTTTGGCGAAGGGTGCTGTTAAAGTACAATTTCGCGACTCTGTTTCGAACCTTTTGACGGACGATATCGTTCAGTCCTCGCTCAGTGCAGTGAAATTCAACTTGATGAGGCGCGATGTAAATGAAGCAGCGTTTGCAAGTGATATTGAACTCGTGTATGTTAGTGCTCAATCTGCTTTTGTTGGTGAGTATATTTCTACTGTCGCGGGTACACTTGACATGCAAGTTAGTGCGTGTGATTCCTCAGACCCACCTGTATGTGAAGAAGTTCCCATCTCTGGATACACTGGTACAGTTATATCCCCTGGTAGTTTCGTCTCTGCTATGGCTGAGGTCGTCGGCGCTGATAGTACCTCCGAATTCAAAGTCGCTGAAGACTCGCTCGTGTATGTCTTTGGGCGCGACTCTCAAGGAAACACTTTGAGCACCGGTGGTGAAATTCTGAGCGCTAAATTAGTCCCCACGCTAACCACCGGTCAAAGCGAACTTCGCATCTCTCCATCTAACATCGTCGATAATGGCGATGGAATGTACACTATAACAGTACAACCAAAGCAATCTGGTGATTTCAAATTGTTGATCACAAGATCTGGAGCAGTTGTCGGTACAACAGATGAGACGGGCTTCCTTATCACTGTTGAGCCAGGAGTTGCTTCTACTGCGTCAACAGTCTCAGGAACTGGATTCGGATTACAGTCGACTGGCTACATCGTTGCCGGTAACGAAGCCAAACTTACCCTGATTGCAAGAGACGCCATTGGGAATGCCATTGTGTCAAGCGCAGATGAGTTCACGTATGAAATTTCTGCAGGTGGCTCGGTAGTTGATTTCGGTCAGTTTGCGTACGTTGAAGAGTCTGACGGCACATACGAAGCTACTTACACAATTGAAAAGTCTGGCGACTTGATCGTCGAAGTTAAGTTGCGCGGCGAATCTCTCCTTTCTGTACCATCTGGCGGTAAGGTGCTTCATTCGTCTGTATCTTTGAAGGACTGTTTGCTGTACGGAGATGCTTTGACTGCCGGAGTGGAGGCGGGTGTCCTCTCAACTCTGTCTTTAATCGCGAAGGATCAGTACGGAAATGTTGTAACTGACTTGCAAAACAGCGGTTTGTTCGAACTTAAAGTTGATACACTCAATAATCCTGGCTTCTTGCCGTTCGAAATCTCGGATGCCTCGATTGGCTTGTTAACGGTTGACTTTACTCTCCCCTCTGTTGACGTTGCGCCAGGTTTAGTGACTGTCGTATACGACAACGACTTGGCATTGAATCTGTACAAAAACTACGACACGAAAGAACAATTCTCCATTCAAGTTTATGTCGGACAGCCGTCCGCTTCTACTACTACACTTGTTGGAATTTCACCCACGATTCCGTTTCAAACGGACGTGGCTTCGACAGTTGAATTGTACGTTCGTGACGCTAATGGCAATGTGATCGGCGAAAGTGATGAGCTAACTGCAGTTCTTGATTCTTTGGCCCTGAACGTCTTCACAGTCCGAGGTCAAACTTACGCAGTTGACATCACTTTCACGTCAAGTAACGCCGTGAATGGAGATTACATCACTATCCTGAACTTCTCACCTCCTGCTGCGGGTTCATTGCGTCTCTCTCTTTACATTGATGGTTCTGAGGTGATTGACCCCACTACGGAGAAGGATTACGAGTGCACGGTGCTACCAGGTGCAATTGGTGCTCCGTACTCAACTTACTCAGGTGCCGGTATCTTTTCTGGCGCTATTGCTGGATCGGAATCTACGATTTACATTCAAGCTGCGGATAGAACCGGTGGTATTATCACAACTGATAAAAGCACTGATACTACAGCATTCACTCTAGAATTTGAGATTCTTTCTAATTCTGGCATATCGAATGCAACTGATAAGGCAAGCGCTATCTCTGGCGTTGAGGTTATCGGGCCGACGTACACTGGTGCTGGTACGTACATGTTCAAGTACATTCCGTATGACCTGGGCTATCCGTATTCTATGTACGCTAAAATTGCTACTGGTAATGATCCGATCGGCACTTCAGATGGTCTCTCCGGTGGTGAAACCGTTCAAGTCTACGATGTTGCCTCGACGCGTGAATCGAGTGCGGAAAAATCAGCAGCTTTGTTGGCCATCGATTCGGACGGTACTCTTATGCTGGGTTCGCAGATTCCAGTTGCAGGTTCAATTTTCTTTGAAACCGTGGCGGGAGAAGCAATTGTCTTCTTCATTCAAGAACGAGACGTGAATGGATTAGATGTCGCTTCGAATAGTGCCACCGCTCCGTCTGTTCAAGTATCTTCTGGCTTTGTGCCAACTGCTCCGACTGTTGTTAACGATGGTTCTGGCATATGGAGAGTCACTGTCAAGCCTGAAAAGTCTGGTGAAGTTCCAATCTTTGTTGCCTTCGATGGCGTGGAGATCGCGAACTCTCAAATGATTTTGACTGTAATCCCAGCGGCAACTTCGGCGTTGACGTCGACCATTGAAGGTACAGGTCTCGAGCCCGATGAAACGAATTTGGTTCGTGCAGGCCTTTCGTCAAAATTTTCCATCATCGCTAGAGATGCTTTTGGAAACTACGCCGAGTACGACGACGTCGCCGGGAACGACGAGTTCCACGCTGAAATTGCTTCTTCGGTGGAGTCGGAGACTATCGTTGTTGAGGGTATCATCACGAAGATTGATGGTAATGGTTACGAATACGAAGTTGAATTCGTTCCGCGTTACGTTGGCACAAACACTGTGAGTGTTTACCTCGGACCTGTTGGAGGTAAGTTGCTTGTTACCACGGCATCTGTCGAGGTAACGAACGGTGTGGTGAATGTGCAGGCCACGGAGGCGAGTGTTACAACTGAAGAACTTTCAGGAACCACTGTGAGTGCGGGAGACAGATTTGAGTTCAGTATTTACGCCAAAGATATATATGGCTACGATCACGCTACTCCAGCGCTCCTATGGGATGTTGAATTGATTCCCAGCGATGCTTTGAAAGCAACCGGTGCCACTTCAAGGACTGGCACCGTCACTGGATACTCTGGAACGAAAGAAAGCGGTGGTTACTCTGTGACGTTCACCTTGTACAAGGAAGGAACCTGGTACTTATCCTTGACTGAACGAGACGAGTCCGGTGGGTCAATGGTGTCGTCCATGTATGTTCCGATCACGGTTGTAGGTGGCACTGCGAATGTGTATAAAACGACGTTATCTGGTGGCATCGCATCTGGTCTTGTTGCTACTTCTACGGACCGAACGGTTTACATCACCACGCGAGACGTGTACGGAAACCTTGCATTTAGCTCTGGATTGCACCCATTCAGCGCGGATGATGAATTGAACGACTTTGAGATTACCATCGACCTTGATGAAATCGTACCCGAAGGTGCGGAGATTCAAGGATATGAATACACGAATAACGGCGCTGAGTACGTTTCGCCGGGTGTCTTCAAATTTACATATTCGACAATTCTGCCGGGCACGTACTACATCCAAATAATTCAAAAGAAAGAAGCGATTGGTGATGGTTCAAATAAAGTCATCACCGTGAAACCAGTTCCTGCGCCTGTTGTCACGGAAGTGAGATTTGCAAACTCTTTGTCAACGATCCAAGTTGTGTTCGATGTGGAGACAGATGAGGCTATGCAAATAGGCGCATCTGACTGTTCAAACGTCCTTGCCACAGCCACGATCAGTCTTTTGGGTACGAACCCATTGTGTAAGTGGACTAACATTCCGACCGATGATGGCGCTGGCTCGAAAACTCACAATTATTTGCAAATTACGCTCGGATCGAACCCTACGGTGAAGCCACAAACGTCGCAGAACGCGGCATCGTTCATCACCTTGAAGCAACAAACCATCCGAACGAAGGACAGAAATTCGTACTTCGCCGTTGCGTCGACGGGTGTCCTTGGACCTCTCATTTACCCATCTGTAAAGGCCTCAATAACTGGTGTGGTCAGTGTTGGTACGTGCACTCCTCTCAACTTTGATGCGTTGAGATCGACTGGTGGTGGTGGTAGAGCCCTCACGTACGTTTGGAGAATTACCAGTACGCAAGATGTATCTAATATTGATATTTGCGAAGTTGACACAGCTAACAAGATTAATACTTGCACAGATAGTCTCTTCGTTCCGTACACGGACCTTGTGCCAGGCGGAACGTACACTGCTGAGTTACAAGTTACGAACTTTTTAGGAACAACGTCAACTGCGACTTTTGATACGGCAGTCGCTGCTGTTCCTTTGCCCAAGATTGCAACTCCGGAAGAAGTTACCATCTACGCTTCGGATCGCTTGACAATTATCTCGTACGTATCAGCTCCGGACACGTCTTGCATGGATTATCCCGAGAATTTGAACGCTCTCGAGTATTATTGGGAGTTCACAGCGGGATCCTTGCAAGTTGAATCTTCTGATTGGATTAATACGCGAGGGACTCCGGAACTTACTCTTCCTCCAAACTCTTTCGAACCTGGAGAAACGTATGAGTTGTTAGTTACGGCAACTATTGCTTCTTCCGGCAATACTGCTCAAGCTATAACATCAACAACGAAAGTGAATGTCGCTTACCGTGAAATTATCGTCGAGGATAGGCTTGGTGGAGATAGAATTGTTTCACCATTTTTGACAAACTCACTCGTTGCGTCTCCGTTTGATCCTGAAGACTCACGTGATGAGTCTGGTGTGGCTTATCCGTGGAGTTACTACTGGTTCTGCACGAAAGCATGTGAAATTCCTGATGGTGAATCGACGTGCGAACTGGTTGAGATCGCCGATGGTGCAGATTGCTTCACTGATGCGAGTGCTATGTTTGCGACTGACACTGACACCATATCTATTCCAGGGAGTGATCTACTTCAATATCTCGGAACGAATAACATGTACGAGATTGGCTGTACCATCTCGAAAGGAGTTCGCGGTCAGTCATCGCTCACCGGAAGAACGAAAACAGCATACGTCACGTGGACGAGTATCACGTCCGTTTCTGTAACTATCGGAGACGACGATGAAGATTACTTTCAAGGCGAATGGTCACCAACCAGAGGTGGTACACTCACGTGCGAGTCACCTTCCGCGACTGCGGCTGTCGCCTCGGGCGAAAGTGTCACTTATCAATGGGAACTCGTGTCTGGTTCTGTAGGATTTGCAGGAGGTAGTTTGGAATCTTTAGTCTCGACTTCTTACGGCGTAGAACCGTCTGAAGCTGTCAAACAAAGCTCATTGACTCTTGCGCCGAATACTCTCTTGGCTGGTTCCGAGTACACGTTTAAATGCACCGTGATTTTGGAAGCTTCGGGAACTACTGGTGAAGCAAGCCAAACGATCACAGTTGGAACACCGCCTTCTGGCGGCTTCTTGGAAGTTAGGTATAATGAAATGACTTCGACGATATTATGTCCGTCGGCCATCGATGGTTGCGAATGTGGAGAAGATTCTTATAAGTCCGTACCTGCTGCTGAAAATGTCGTTGACGACGCCACTCAACAGGAAGTCTTGCTTGTGGATTACGGCTTCGAGGATGGACAAACCGAATTTGAGCTTGTTGCAAAACAATGGTTAGATGGAACTACTGATTGTTCTACATCTTGTTTGTACCAGTTCGCTTACGCCCTCAGAGGTCAAGAAAGCGAAGAAACAGCCATTTCGGGTAAGGAAACGACGAACACGAAAATTTCGGGCTTCTCGTTGCCCTCGGCTGGTGATGGTGTGAACACTGCTGATATCATTTTGATTGTTTATGTTTACGATGAACAAGGAATGGCAACGAGGTACGCAACAGACTACTACTTGAGAATCAATCCTCTTGCAGCTGCAATTGTTGACGAGGATACTACTCAGCAAGTTTCCTGTAACTTGGTCAGAAAGTTGACGGAAGATGCGGAGCAAACTTCCACGGCTGCGATTTTTGGCGACTCGACCTCGAGCTCGTCCTCAACCCGCAGGCGTATGTTGGCAGAGAACTGGAGATCAATTGCAATGTCAGGTACCAAAGCTGAACGCAGAGCTAAGTTTGACGCCGAATCGATCAAAATTATTCAGCGTATATCGAACACGGAAATCACGGATGCGAAAGACCCGGCTAGGACCGCGAAAGGAAGAAAGGTTCGGGCGTCTGGCCGTAGCTGGTATGCGGCATCATCAGAAGTTGCGCAGACTTTGATTAACACTGATTTCAACGCTTACGTCGGAGCGAAAGACACAGCACGTGCTTTATCATTTATCAACGTCTGGGGTAAGACTTGGGGCGTTCCACCGGCTACTATTAGTGATCAACCAACTCCGGCACTTGCATGCAATTCTGTCGAGACGGAGTTCTTAGCCATGAAAAATCAACTCATTCAAGAGTACTCACCGTTGGATCTCGCATCTTCTGTAGACGATGACTATCTCGAGAAGTATATTTGCTCCATGAATACTATATTATGGAAGCCAGGTGAGATTTCGAACGAAGCGTTTGACGTGTTGTTTAGCTCGGGGGCGACGTCTAAGATAAAGGGTGCGGTGTTTCAACATAGACTCTATGTGGACGGTGCGCTGAATGTGGACTTGCAGTTAACAGATGCTGCAAAGGTTTGCGCGGCTGAGTTTTTGAGTAATATGTTAGTGCAGGCGTACGTAGGGTGCCATAACAGTCCAATTATCAGAGACCAAGACAAAATGAACGATGTTATTACCGCAACTACGTGGCTTGGACAGGCAATTGCGGATACCTTGGTTCCCGGAGAAGACCCGGAATCTGTTGAAGCGTTCTATTTCACGGTGACTGGCTTCGCCGGTCAAAGACGTTCCCCAACTCAGATTCTTAGAAACGAACGTTCGACTGATTTGATGTTGACAGTACCGCAAATAACTAGCGACGTTACTGATGTGTCGGGTCCGCTATTATCCATGAATATTGACATTGATGACGATGGACCATGCTTTTCCGAGCTCGCTGGATTTACGTGCGGTAAGAATGTTACGTCTGATGACATCATTCGCGTCTCGTCGACTGTCTTCACAAAGACAACTTATTCATTGAGTGCTATGGATACGATTAATCCATTCTCTGCGAAAGTATTAATCGACGGTGGTGAGGAGCAATACGGTTACACGGCTATAGTTGTACCGCAGTTTGTGAAATCTGGAAATGGTCATTTTGCGGAGCAAATAAAAGCGTTCAACTCTCCTGATAAAGGTTCCTTGAATCTCGGCGAGGATGCTCTCACAGCAATGATTGCATCCACACCTACTGCGATGTTGGACTACGCAATTGCCACGGATAACTTTGCGTACGCTGCTAGAATCCCCTCCAATGCGTCTTACTTTGACTTTACGATGCATAAGTCATGGGATCAAATTTTTGATGGTCAATCGAAAGATCGAGAAGACTACCAAACCGAAATTCGACAGTGGCCGTTAGGTGATGATGGATTCGGGGACTTTGTGACGGAATGGTCAGACTTGCCGAGGAAATGGAGCCCAGATAACTTCAATGTTACGGACTCTACTTCCATAAGAGGATTCTCTACTTCTTTATATTCCGCGCTCACGTTTGGACCGTATTTCGTGGAGACGGTTTATTACCCGCCGCCACCGACTATTTACTCTCCACCGCCGCCTGCGCCTCCGCTCTCCCCCCCGATGCCAGTCTATGTGGAATATGTCGAGGGTGACTTGGATAGATCGGTTGTGATTGTCCCCTCAATTGCTGTGTTGACCGTCTTTGCGTGGATGCTGTGGATGTTCTTCAAACGCCGACGCAACTTGCAGATGATGCACATTGATTTCATCGATGAGGACTACGATGGAGCCTTGGATGAATTTGATTCGAGCTCGAGCGAGGACGATTCAGATAACGAAGGATCTGCCAACACTGGAAGCGGCGGTGGTCTCTTTGGATTTGGTCGTCAAAGACCAGAAGTGCAAGAGAGGTACAACCGCTCTCAACGCATCAGGGCGCTGGAAGAACGCTTGCAACAAACGCATTCTCAATAAGAGTTGATTTTTCACATGCGATGATGATGAATATGATGAGATTTTCAGATAGCATCTTGATAACTTAGTACTCTTTTCTTTTTGTAATGATGGAATACTCGTTTGATGTACTCGTTGTTATTAGAATGAACCCAGCCGCAGAAGATGAACTTTTATTTATCCCTCTTTTATCGATCCCTCTCTGTCTCGTTTTCTCATCTCCCCATTTTCACTCCTTCAAAAACTTGTCTCTCCTTTCAAAAGAGCAAAATCTCTTCATTTTTGTGCCTCTCCAATCCACAAAGAAAGTAATTTCCTCTTCAAACAAAACATGTCGGACGACGATACGAACAAAGAAATGCCCCCCCAGTCGACGCGTTTTCTAGACTCTGATGACGACGACGACGACGACGAGAAGCGGCGGATGGGAGGGAACGGGAGAGAAGAAAATGATGACGAAGCTTTTCTCGCGAAGTATGATTCCGACGGCTACGGAGACGAGGCCGATCGGCAAGAATTGATGCAAATGAATGAATTGGATCGCGAAGAAGAGTTGGCGAAGCGGAGCGCAAAGTTGAAAATCTTAAAAGATCGCAAGCGGATTTTAGAGAAAGCGAAGGAGAGAGAAGAGAAGGAAAGGAATAAAGGGAGAGAAAGATTGCGACAAGGCGAAGACGAGAAATCGAAGAAGGCTCTGGAAGAGATTGGAAAGAAAGTGAAAAAGAAAATCGACGAAGCCGGGTCCTCTTCCGACGATTTGTCCTCTTCTTCGGGTTTATCCTACGATGACGAGGACAGGTTAGATTCAGAAGATGAGGAAGAAATGTTAGCGAGGAAGAAGAGAAGACGAACGTCGATGACGACGACAAAAGGGCGAAGATCGAAACAGAAGAAACCTTCCTCGACTCGAGGGAGAAGAAAAAGAGGAGGCGACTATTCAGACGACGAATCGAGCAGCAGCGGTGGATTTGGATACGACGATGATATGGATGTTTTTGAAGAAGCTACGGCAAAAGATGTGAGAGCGATCACACTTCCAAGATCAAAGTTAGAGAAGTGGATATCGGAACCTTTTTACGAGAGCGCCGTGGAAGGCGCGTTTGTTCGAGTGAACATCGGCTTGGATAAAAACAAAGAAAGTCGCTATCGATTGTGTCAAATCGCCGGAATCGCGGACGGATCATATCAAGGAACAACGCAAACGTATAGCTTAAAAGCGTACGAGTATAACGACGGCACGAACGCAAAAAAAGCCACGAAAAAGTGGTTGATTTTGCGTTGGGGTAGTCACGAGAAGACGTTTCGAATTTCAGAAACATCAAATCGCGTAGACGATGCGTTTGCTCGGGCCAACGATGAGAGCAACGCAACTGTGGGTGTCGGTAGTCTCATTCTCGATCACGACGATGAACGGTTCAAAAATTCAGAGTTCGGGAAATGGTACGAACACGTTAAGAAAACCGCGAAAAAATATCTTCCCTCGGTGGACGACTGCGACATCATCTCAAAAAAATTAACCGGCGCAGACGAATATCGATACACTGCTGAGGATGTTCAAAAAATGCTCGAGCTGAACAAGCAAAAACGAGGTGGGGTATCGACGAATTTCATCTTTGAAAAAGAGCAGATGAAGATGCAATTGGCGAAAGCCCGCGAGGAAGGAGACGTCGAACAACAAGAAAAGTTGGAGGAAGCCATCAAAGAATTGAACGAGAAAATCGAGAACAAAATAAACAAACGAGGCGGTAATCAAAAAGTCATGGCGGATATCAACAAGAAAAATGAGTTTTCAAACGCAATTAAATTGTCTCAAGCGGCGGTGAAACACATCAAGAAGGTGAAAGAGGGTAAAGATATTTCTGAAGACGATCCTTTTTCGAGACGTCCGACGCGAGTGACGACGTATTGGTCCATGAAAACAGATGGCGAGAACAACGCAAAAGCTGCAGCAGAGAAAGCTGCGAAAATGGCCGAAATGAATGCAGAGACAGCTGCGGCAGGAAACGAACGCAAAGAAGAAGAGGATGAAGAAGACGCGTTCGCGAACTACAAAACGATGAAGGAGAAACTTCGCGAGTCTTTGCATCACATCTCAAAATCGCACCAACTCGCGCAAAATAAACTCCTCAACATGAATAGCAACGGGATGAAACCTTCTTTAACGCACGCGAAAAGAGCCACGGAGCGCGATCCAGTTCTCGTCAGGCAAAGATTTGCCGCCGGGAGAATGAACGCCTCCTCGAATGGAGGATCGAAAGCGTTGGCTGGAAACTCTTTATCCGTTAAGGAGTACCTCGCTAGACAAGAGGCAAAAGGTGAAGCGTAAATAGTACACACACGTACCGTAACTATAGGTACACGGTTTTGTTCGTTGAGATCATATTAATACTGTAAAAATCCTCTTTTTTTCTCTATCATCAATTACACGCTACATAGCTCTCTTCTATAATTTTCTCTTCTTTTTCTTTTTCTTTGCAAAAGCATGGAATGTTTTTTACGAACGAATTTCGTGCGGCGATATCAGTGTCACCGCGTCACCTCTCACGAACAAATACGGCACACTTCTCTTGTTACTCTTGATAATCTCTTCGTACGTCTCCTCGTCAACCTCTCGAATCGTCGTGATTTCTTCGACTTCTCCCAACAACATGTTCAAGTGTTGATCGTAGGAGTGTAATTTCCCTCTCAACTCTCGATCGTTTCTTAGTTTCACGTACACTCTTTCGTCTAAGGATAATCGAACTAAGTCTAAAGGTTCTTTCACCGTCGATTCGTCTATGTTCGTTTGCTGATTGGCTAATGTCGCTTGATCTTCGCCACCGTCGGACGCTGATGCCATTTTTTCTTCTTCTCCAAAAGTTTTTGTGTGTGTGCTTTGTAAAATGAAGGAAAATGAGAAGAGAAAAAAAGCTTCTTTTTACCTTTCTGAACAACGTTTCTGAAATCGCAACGTTTTAAAGCTATTTAATATTATACATCAAGAATTAATTTACTACAAGCATTACACGCGCGTGTATCTGTTTCCGACCGAGGACGAAGCAAACAGGTTGTCGCTTATGAAGTTTTTTGAAAACCACTCTCTCGAGGCGCGGTCATTGATGTCAGACATGATTCGACATTGACCGCCGAGTTCAGGAGTGTGACACATGCGATCTCCATCTTCGTCTTGACCAACCTGCAGTTCCCACCTCATCATCGAAGATGACGAGGATGAGAAACTTTCCTTCGACAACGCTTCTGGAAAGTATGGAGATAATCGAACGGCGTCGCCGATGAACAACAACGTCGGCGACTGTAACTGCGCATCAACGACAGCTACATCAATAAACTCCAACGTAGAGAACACGCGGCGTTCTTTCAAAGTCGTTCCATTTTCGACGGCTAGACACGGTGTTCGTTTGTCTAGCGCGCCATCTTGTAATAACTTCTTCTTCGTTTTCGGTAACGTACCTAAGCCCATATAAATGATAAGCGTCGTGTCCGAATCCGCCGCCGTGACGGCAAAATCAACAGCACCGTCTTCTTCGTCATCTTCGTCTCCTAACGCTTCTGCTTCTACTTTTGATTTAAACGATGATTTAGACGAGGATGATAGCGCTAAATTCTTTCCTGGGTCCATTTTCTTCTTCTCTTTCTTCATGAGATGGCCAGTTAACAGTCTCGCCGAAGTCGCCACGCCTCTGTGCGTCAGCGGTACTCCGGCTCTCGATCCTACTCCACTCGCCGCCGTAATCCCTGGAATAACTTTAACGTCGAATCCTTTCTCGCGCAAGAACTCGCATTCTTCGCCACCTCGACCGAACACTAACGGATCTCCGCCTTTCAATCTCACAACCGTCGCTCCGGCGTTGGCAAATTCCAGTATCAAGTCGTGAATCTCGTCTTGCGTTCGCGTGTGAAAACCGGACCTCTTACCGACAAAAAGCATCAAACCTTTTTCTTCGTTGTTGTTCTTCGTATCATTATTATTTGTTCTTGCACTAGCAGCGTACTCTAAAATCTCCGGAGAAACCAGTCTATCATACAGAATAACATCCGCGGTGACTATCAAGTGGTACGCTTTCAGCGTGAGTAACCCGGGGTCTCCCGGACCACACCCGACCAAATACACTTTCGTTTCTTCATTCTTACCCGATTCCTCGCGATGAAGACTATCGCCGTTATAATTACTATCGCTGTTACTTTCTCTCCGACGGATTTTCTCCAGCATGATATCCACCAAAGCATCATTTCTCGCTATGATTTCGTCGTAAAAGTCCACAGGCTTGCCTTTTTCTTCTTCTGTGTTGTCTTCTTCTTTGTAAAGAAGATGTTGTTGTCGATGAGATGAATTCTTCACCAAACGACGCCGGCGCTCTTCTTTCTTCCTCCTCGGACAAGACGACGGCGAGACCCCGAACAACTTCGATCGAGAGGATGAAGAACGAGCATATATAGTGTTTATGCTATTATTGGTCGTGAAAATCGAGAAGCAGAGAGATGATGATGATGACATGCTCTTGTTTCCTTCCTTCGTTTCGTTTCGTTGCGCGTCCTTTGTCGTGTGAAAAAAAGTGTCAACTTACTCGAGTCAAAATGGGATTTGTGAACAAATTTCAGTGTGATGACAAATTAAAACAATTATCTATTTTATTTCTTCTTGTCAATCAAGGCGAATCAATCAATCAATCAATCAATCAATCAATCAATTAATCGTCGTCCTCGTGAATGGAAACAGTCGGGACTAATTCGGCGTTACCGCTCGAGAAGACCGAATAGAAAGCACTCTCGGTAAGACCGGGTAACGCCGTCGCGTTGTTGTTGTTGTTGCTACTGCTACTGTTATTCTTTCTGTTGTTGCTATCGCTATTACTAGTGTTGTTTTCGAGCTCTAATACTTCATTCATCGCTTTCTGTACCAACGCGTCGATTTTCTCTTCGCTCAGGGTCGATCCAACTAACTGTCTCAGTATGATTTCCAAGTCGTTTCTCGATACGATCCCGTCGGCGTCGACGTCGTACACGCGAAACATGAATGAAATTTTAGACTTCTCGTTGGCATTCTTCGAGAGCAGAGAAAGCAAGCGACAAAACTCTTTAAAGTTGACGTTTACGAACAGCTGGACTATTCTCGGCGCTAAAGGGTTAATTGCCAACTCTGGAATGTTCAACAGTTCGTCTTCGCTGATGTATCCTTTGTGTTTTTTATCGAGTTGTTGGAACCTTTTGTATAACGTCTGAATCTCAGCGGACGTGAAGACGTTGTAACAATACGAAGATATCTCTGTTTGTTCATAAGAAGAAGAAAACAAAAGGGAAATGTGAGTCGTTTGTTCTCGTCGCGTGTCGTTGCTTTTTGAAGGACACCAGACGACGACGAGAGAGAGTACTACTGTGAGTAAAATTGGATAAAAAAAAGAGACTCTCGTCGTCGCACAGAAGAAGAGAAAAGAAAGTTCTCTGAATGGAAAATAGAGAAAGAACGACAACAACAACAACAACACTCACGTTCGATGTCAAAATCGGTGAGATTCAGGGAGGACGCCGTGATTCCCATCGTTGTGATGATCTACTTTTTAGGAGGATTCGTTCGTTTGTTTCTGTGAAGGAAAAACTTTATTAAAGAGAGGGGGGAGACGCGTAATTTATTTGTTTGGTGACGATTGTTCTTCTTCGCTTATTTTGACTCTGTTATATGTTTGTTATAAACTACTATTTACTTGCCGACGATGGACTCGACAAAAATTTGCAAACTCTCCACGTCGCGCCTTTCACCGCCAAGTTTTACGTACCCTTCGCGTCCTTTCGGGAAAAGCAAGATCGTCGGGAAAGATGCCAAGCTTAAATTTTCTTTCGACCACTCTTTCTCGTCTTGATCGGCGCGGAACTTCGAGTATTGCACGTTCTTAGCTTTGCCGTACGTTTGCGCCGACTCCGTAAAGCTACCCTCCATGGCTTGGCAAAACGGACACCAAGGCGCGTACAAAACAATCATTTCGTTTTCTTCGTTCTTTAAACCTCGAGAGATTCGTTTCTCCATCGACTCTCGCGTCTCAACCGAAATAGCCGAAGCATCGGTGAAGATATCCGCGGCGTCTTCTTCTCGCTTATCCTGCTTTTCTTTTTCCTCTTTGCTCAAATTTCCCGAGTGCAAGCCACACTCTTTATCGCTCGCATTCTCCCACCACCATCGACCTTCTCGCTCTTGTTGCCCAGGAGTTACCGGTCTGGTACAAGGCGCGCAACCGATTGAAACGTATCCTTGCGTGTGCAACGCGTTCACAGGCGTCGACATGACTCTCAAAAAGTCCCAAACTTCTTGCGAGGTGGCGTTTGTCAGCGGATTGTATTTCACGAGTTCACTTCCGTTTAAAATACCTTGAAACGCCGGGTCTAACTGTATCGCCGGGACTTGCATTCTCGTACCAGGTGATTGATCTTTTCTTTGACCAGTAATCCATGCTTTTAACGTGGACAACTTTTTCCTCAACGGTTGCACCTTACGAATGCCGCAGCACTCCTTGTGCCCGTCTTCGTAAAACGAAAACAACCCTTTCTCGTTGACAAACGCTTCCAATTTTTCTTCGTTCGGGACGCAATATTCAATCTTAATGTTGAAATGCTTCTCAACCTGGTCAAATAATTCGTACGTTTCCGGGTTTAATCTCCCGGTGTCTAAGGAAAACACTCTATATGGTCTGTTCGTCAAGTGCGCGTATTGAATTAAAGCCACATCCTCGGCACCAGAAAACGCAATCGCGATATCGTCTCCGTACGTTTTCAAAGCGTCGTCCATAATCTCCAAAGGCGTCATCGTTTTCTCCAATATTTCGTTCTTACTCTCCGTTTCCTGTTTCGTGTTGCTGCTGAACACTTTCAATGCGTTTCCTCTTCGATTGTTGTTGTTCTTCTTCTTCATATTTTGGTTCACAACTCTTCTCTTTACACCACTGACTGCTCCGCTCTTCTTCATCATCTTCGACGACGACGACGACGCGGTAGTCGTAGAAACGTGAGCAGCACAACTCATTACAGTGTTCATCTTTTCGGCAGTTATTGTGTTATTATTGTTGTTGTTGTTGTTATTATATTATTAATGTAGTTTTATGTCGGACGATAAAGAATGAGGAGGAGGAGGTGATGGATAAAATTTTGGTTTGTGTCTTCCTCGTGTTTGTGTTTGCTTCTTCTCTCTCTTTTCTCCTTCTATGGCATGTTACTATATGCATAACAAAAAAATACACGGAGCTGATACATCAACTTCTTTTCTCTGACTATTTACGACTATTTACGACTTATTGCATGGATAACGATTGAACTTCCTTCAACTCAAAATCGACGAGCGTTGTAACCTCTTTAAAGTTGAAAGTGCCTTCGAAGTTCTTCCGCTTTTGTCGATTCAACACCAGTGGATACCAGTGTTGATCGTCCGCCCACATTTGTTGAAAAGGTATGGCATCGAAAGGGAACCATTGCGGAAGCATTTCTTCCGTCTCTCTTTCTTGGCCGCTATACGTGTCTGCTCTAAAGATGTGAACCAGCCACGGTGGTTTTTCAGGCTCATCGATCCAAATGAAAGTTATGCGACCAACTTCTTTCGCGTCCAGAGCCTGTATGCAAGCTTCCTCTTCAAGCTCTCTCAACGCCGCCGCGAGAACGGTTGGGTCTGACTCTTCAACTTTACCACCGAATCCGTTCCAAAACCCTTTTCCAAACCCAGTTTTCTTCTCTCCAAGCAGTACTCGCTCGTTTTCATCGTCCACGACGAGCAATAACGTGAAAACTTTCTTCTTCTTCTTCTTCCTTGTTTCTTTATCTTCTTCTCGCAGCATATTTTCTTTTTTCTTTTTTGAATTTTTGTTGGATTCTCTCTCACTCAACTCTTATAATAAACAAGTCGTCTCGTCGGTTACAACAACTAACTCCTTACTACGAGTAACGAATGTATTATTAAAGTATTTATGCGCGCGACGACGAGTGCTCCTTCTCTCTTCTCGAACAACCTCAATCAAAAGAGTGATGACGATGATGGAGGTGAGGATGCGGAAAAAGTATTGATATGGAGAAGGAGGAAAAATCTTCTTCAAACGATGATGAATTTAAAGTGGGGGAGGAGGGAGGAGGAGGAGTTTTTTCTTCTCTTCCTTTTGTTCAACAAGACGACACATTTAGGCAAGTAGAATAAGGTCAACCGATTCATCATATATTTTGAATAGAGAGTCCAATGAGCGAGTTTAGTCCGCGAACTCCCGAGGAAGTCTTCCAGAACTTCAAGGGAAGACAAGCTGGCATTAATAAAGCATTAAACGACGACGTGGTACGTGCGCGTGCATCAGAACCGCGCTCTCTTTTTTTTTCTCCTTCTCCAATTCGCGCTTAAAAATTCGAGTTTAATATTGAAAATGCACATACACCGCGCGCGCTCTCGCGCATCGCGATATCGGTTCGAAAAATTTGGGAACAGATTCAGACGGGTGATTAGTATCTGAGTTCAAATTGAGCGTTCGAAACGGAAGAGCAAAAGTAAAAGTGTACCGGCGACATATTCCTTCGAGAATACGCAAACAAATTTTGCGCGCATTTATTATTTTTCACCGCGCGACGCGCTGTTTGAAAACAATACACAAAAGAGGCTTTGCGACGATGGACGATTGCGAAAACGGACTGTAGCGAATGCCTTGATTATCTTTGCATTCGAATCTCGAGGGTTAAATACATTTTGATGCGGTTCTCGTATTCGCCCAGTATATCTCTCATCAATTTAAAACAACGAGAAGAGGTGGTTGTTTTAAAAAGAGCCAATCTCGTGTTCCCACAGTTAAGACGGGAACAAACAAAAAGCGAGCGGCGACGAGGAAGATGAAGACCAATGCGAATACCTCAGATGGTGATTAACTAACGTTTCCTCTTTTATACTCTCTTTCTCTCTTTAACAGGCTATGTTTTTCGCGAGTTGCGATCCGGACCGCGAGAATCTCTCGTTGTATTCAAACGCCGACGGTAGTTGGGTCGTTTCGTTACCGGCTGAGGAAGTTCCGCCTGAATTACCAGAACCTGCGCTTGGGATCAACTTTGCTCGCGACGGTATGAAACGTGGAGATTGGCTCGCGCTCGTAGCTGTCCATTCCGACGCTTGGTTGATGGCTGTTGCCTTTTATTACTCGGCCAAGTTTTCCGCGGACCAGAGAAAAAAGTTGTTCGATTTAATAAACAGTTTACCGACGACGTACGAAGTGTTGTCCGGAAAAGGCGGCAAGAAAATGAAGGTAAGCGTCTTTGTGCGAAAGAAGAAGATGGACGAGGAATTTTTCGCGGGGCTCTTCTTTCTCCTCGCCGCGACTCGTTTTGAATAACGACATCGTCGTCGTTCATTCGCTCTTGTTCGTTTTTTCTTTTCAAACTCTCTCTTTTTTGCCCCCTGAATTTTACTCAAACAGGGCACTCGCAATCGGAATTTTTTCACGCCTCACCGCGCACGTTCTCTCTCTCTCTCTCTCCTTACGCACAGGTGGCTACAGCAGCGAACAATAATAAACGATCTGCAGCAGTAATGGTACGATTCGAATTCTTTTTTGTATCCGCGGGCAAAACTTCGCTTTTTCGCTCGTTTCGTTTCGTTCGCGTAAATTTAGGCGCGCGCGCTCCCCTCGAGTTCGAGATGATTTATTATTATGGACTCTGTCTGCTTTCGTCGTCTTTTTTTTGCTGCTTTCCTCGTGTTTCTTGGTTCCTGAGAGGAAATGTTTGGCGGTCTCTTCCTTTTGTTTGAGAGGAGCCGAGAAAAAGCAAAAAATCTTCAGGGAAAAAACTAAGTTCTCTCTCTCACTCTCACATAAATAGCAGAATAATACAATTAATAACGACGACGCGGCTGGTTTAAAAAAGCCCTCCCCCGGGGTAATCATAAAACAAGACGCGCCCTTAGATTCTTTAGTAGACGCGAAAATAGAGCTCTACTGGCCGGACGACGGCTTGTGGTATAAAGCTGAAGTGTTATCGCTCAACGCTCGAGCGAGAAACGCTAAAGTTTTATACGCAACCGGGGATGTCGAGACTCTCGAGTTGGACGAGATAATCAACGAAGGCCATTTGAACGTGTGCAGTAAATAAATAAGAAAACGAATCACGTTGCGTTGTAATCATATAATAAAAACTCAAAAAGATTAACATAATAAGCTCTCTCACGATAGCGGCGGGAAATCACTTTCTTGCCGAACAAACGCCGGCGCATTCCTCCGTTTATTATTTCCTCCTCCTTTACTATTCTTGTTGTTTTTACCATTACTATTCTCCTTCGCGGCGGAGCTATTCTTGTTATTATTATTACTATTATTACTGCTATTATTCGTCGTCGTATTTTGTTTCCCCAACGACGCGCCGACGTCTTGTTTCTTTTCAGGAACCTGTTTCTTTTTTGTATTGAGATCTTCTTCTAGTGTTGCTTTTTCTACCGGTGCTATTTCTTGTTGTCGTTGTTGTTGTTGTTGTTGTTGTTGTTCTTCTTCTTCTTCTTCTTTCTGCTGTTGCATCGGTGGTGGAGGTGTAATTATTGGTCGTGGTAGTGGCGAAACTGCCACGATATTCTGATGAAGAGGAACGTTCGGAGGTTGCTGCTGCGGAAAAATGTGTTGTTGCTGCGGCGCGTAGTACGGGAAGTGACCAACGCCCCCGTGATACATAAAGTTCGGCTGAACCGGTACGTATCCATACGGAACATTTTGATAATACATTGGCGGCATCGGGTACGGATATTGAGGTGGAACGTAATGGAATCCGCCGGGATACATGCCGCCGCCTCTTCCTCCACCTCGCCCTCCCCGTCCTCTTCCTCTTCCTCCAACACCGCCTCCTCTTCGAGTGAAATCTGGATCGTTCTTATCTGCGTGCACGTTTCTCGGGATGGCTTTTGTGCTGTTTATGTTTATGTTTATGTTGTTGTTATTACTCTCAGTCGTTTCTTTTCTCGTTTCGTCCTCGTCTTGCCTCTTCTTTTCTTCTTCTTCTTTGTCTTCTTCTTCTTCTTCTTTGTCTTCTTCTTTGCCTTCTTCTTTAGAAAAACCATCTTGTTCATTTTCTCTCTCTCCTCCTTCTTTTGCTTCTTCTTCTTCTCCTTCTTCGTTTCCGAATATTTCCGCCCTCGCTCGCTTATACTCTTCCTCTCGCGCTAACTGCAAGTTCTCGAGATTCATTTGCACCATCTTCTCCTCGTCGTCGTTTTCTGCGTGTTCTCCTTCTCCTTCTTCTTTGTTGTCTTCTTCCTTCTTTCCATTTTTTTTATCGTCCACCCCATTCTCCTCCTCCTCGTCGAGCTGCTCGTTTTTGTTGTTGTTGCACTTCTTCTTCGAACCGCCGCCGACGATGATATTCTTCGCGGACAACTTCTTCGTCGAGGGAGACGAAGACGAAGACGAAGACGAAGATGATGAAGACGTCGTCGTCGTCGTCGTCGTCGTCGTCGATGGGACCATTTAACAATAGTATATATATAATAAAACAAGTAAAAAGCGGGATAGTTATGGAGTGAGAAGGATCCGCGTTTGTCAGAAGAAGCGGTTTTTCTGTCTTCGAGAACTCTCTCCTCCCTCTTCTCTTTTGCAAAAAAAAGAGGCCCGAGGCCAAACGTCGTTTTTTTCTCTTTTTTTCAGCTCTTCGTTCTGACCGGCTGAACGTTCGTTCTGAGCCGCAAATGATTTGGAAAAGAAGGGAAAATTTTATCGTCTTCTCATCTTCTTCACCCCAAACATCATAATCCACGCACGCGCACTCACACACACACGCGCACACACACACACGCTTTAAATAATAATCATGAGAGCAGCAACCATGGCATCCGTGAGAACGGCCGCGAAACACGCGTCTTTAACGTCTTCTTATTCTTCTTCGACGAGGTGCAGAACTTTCTCTTCCTCGTCGACTTCGACTTCGTCGTCGTCGTCGTCGTTGAGACAATCCAAGAAACACCATTCGCACTGCAGGAAGTTTAGATTTAACAGCAGTAGCAACAACAACAACAGCAACACCAACAACACCAACAACTTGATCATCAAAACGACGACGCGGTTTTCGTCGAAGAGCAGTCGTTTGAGCACGACGACGGTCGTTCGCGCGGTCACTAAAGAGAAGGAAGACGTGAAGACGACTCAAAAAGCAGCAGCAGCAGCTCTCGCGGAAAAAGACAATGAAGGAAAAAAAGGCGACGAGTCCTACGACATTTACAGAGACTCGCCTTTGAGATATATGGGGTACGCGAACGAGTGCGGAGAAGCCTTCGCGGCTTGGTTACCGCCGTTTGGCGTGCCAGCCACGTACGGCGTAGCCGCGGTGTACGTTCTCGCGGATACGTTCGACAAGGCAATCAAAGCGAACAAGGAAAAAGGCATGAAAGAGGGCGTTATCGTCGGTTTAGACACGGTCACTTGGCAGATGCTCGCTTCGGTCTTTTGGCCGGGGAGTTTCATTCGCGTCATGGTGAACGCAACCAACTTGTTGGTCTCCAAGTTACCTGCGGATTTGTCTTTAGACGTTGGAGGTTTAGACGCGGAGACGATTGAAAAAGCGTTGCCAACTGCCATCGGTTTAATGACTATCCCGTTCATCGTCAAGCCAATCGATAAGACCATCGATTGGGCGATGGAAGAATCCGTGACGAAAGTATTGAGAGGCAAGTGCGAATCTCCGGCGGATTACGCCAAAGCCGCCGGTATCGTTGGCGCGTGCTTAGCGGTCCCACCCGCGTTGTTTACCTTCGC
>Ga0209631_10000307_pt1 | contig 65459 bp, 61 predicted proteins | sample COG_08_FD_184752 | JGI IMG/M metagenome (GOLD analysis project Ga0209631, IMG submission 184752) | Pelagic Microbial community sample from North Sea - COGITO 998_met_08 (SPAdes) (version 2) | ecosystem: Environmental > Aquatic > Marine > Neritic zone/Coastal water | place: Helgoland, sampling... | reverse complement strand
CGCCTGTTGCACCGCCAACGCCAGGTCCTGCTTTTTTGGTTTGGGCCGATGCTTACCTAAGGCATAGTATAAATCGTTCACCCGACCGCGGTAGCGAACCTGGCCATTGGGATCGACTAAGAACGCTTCGGGGGTCCATTTGGCACCCACCGCATCAGACCAACCCACCGTATCTGGAGCCAACGACCAATCGACCGCATAACGTTCAGCGAACAACGCAATTTGTTCGTCTGTTGCGGTCGGGTTGGGAAACCAACCGATCAGTTCAATTTGACCAGGATATTCCAATTCCCACTGCTCATGCAGCGTGTTCAGGTAAAATGTATAGTCTTGGCAAATGGGGCAGAGTGGAGCCAAAAAGACCCAAACCTTCCACATCAGTCGATGACTTGAATGACGTGACTGCGCAACGTACCATCTGCCTCCGAGAGTCGGTAGAAATATGTACCCGACTTCAATGATGTCAGTGTGAAAGAACGCTGATGGTGGCCTGCAGCGAACGACTGCATGGGGATCCATTCCGCTACCACACGGCCACGGACATCGAGCAGTTCAAGGGTCGCTTCGCTTGGCTCATTGAAGAACCAACTCACGGTTACCTGTTGCCCAGACCGAGCTGGATTCGGCCAAGCAGGAAATAAATTATCGGCATTGTAGACAATGCGCGTGTCTTCGTCCGCGGTCGACATCGTGATGTTCTCATCGCCCGGGAGGTAAGGAACAAATTGGAAAAACAGCACGTACATCTCATCGCCAGTCAAATCGCCCCAAGTCGTCCATTGTGGTGGATCGTTGGGATTGTTCGGGTTATCTGAGGTGTTATCGTAGGTGCACAAAGCGTGCATTTTGTAGCCGGCCGGAATGTGCTTCAAGGTTGGAAAATCGTAGATGCCTTGCCAATTGAAATCCCATTGCGGAATCGAAATCAACGGAATGGTGTCGGCCTCATCTCCCGATACCGCATAGACTTCCCACGACTGCCCGAGCAAATGGCAATGGGGCATCACACTCAGTAAGCTAACATCTTCTGTGATGTTCGCCACTCCGTGAAACGTCTTCACTTCATTGGGTTGAATGAAAAACGGTTGTGTCAGGTCCGCGGGGGTCATCATTTCCAACTCCACTTCCCGCTGGATTGGGACGTCTGCAAAGAATAAGTTGAATTCCGTTAAATCGGATTCATCGACCGGAGTGGGGCCGTAATGCATCTGAAGAAGGAATCGCCCATTGGGTCCAATTTTCTTTCCAATGGTGGCCGGGAACTCTGTCGGCTCTACGCCTGGTGCCCATCCCCCAAACAGATAATCCTCCACAGGAACACCGTAATCTCCAAAACTCTCATATCCCGCCTCCGGAGTTTCGGCATCCAATTCTTCGGCACCCGCAATTGACGTGGCACTCTCGGTGTAGGCAATGAGCGCATGGTGCGCAATCGCTCGGTTTTCGGGTCGAATCTCCACGGCCCGGATTTCCGTCTCCTCAGTCACCCCTGTTTCTAGGACATACACTTGGTACTGCTCACCCATGTCTCCCCCGTGCATGTATTGCTCGGGCATCTGAATCACCAAATCCGGATCACCAATTTGGCTTCCTTCCGGAAAATCTGGCAAGCCCGGATTATCCGCTGGATCACCCTCAGGGGCTTCCGCCGCATTCCAATCCACCAGCACCTGAATTTCGTCTTCCGTTAGGAATCGCTCGCCCCGGAGCGATGCATATTCCGGATCTGGGGTCCAAGGAGGCATGTATCCAATCGACGTAACATACGAAATGAAATCGCTGTATTCCTTAACCTCGAGATAGGTCGTAAACGGCATCGGTCCGATTTCTCCAACCCGATGGCACTGGGTGCAGTTTTGATAAATGATGGGAGCAACATCCGCATGAAATGTCGGTGCTTGGGCCCACGTGGTGGCTGATGTAACCAGTGCCGTTAAAGCAAAAAAGAAAGAAATCCGTTGCATGGCAAAAAGTTACGGCATTGCACCAATAAAGACGAATTGAATACGTTTAAGTTTAATCTTTTCCAGTCGACCTTTGGCATTCATGATCCGGAATCCGAACCATTCTCTGCGTGTATTGCATATTGCCAGCTGGTTTCCCAGCCAGGTTCATCAGACGCTGGGCAACTTTGTAGAGCGCCATGTACAGGCAATTTCCACGCGGCACGGCGGTGAAATTTGGTTTGCCGCGGCGGTTCCAGACGGTCAAACCATTCCCAAGGATACCGTTCTAAAACGCGGCAGTTGTGTCGAACGCATTGTCTACTTCCGTGCACGCAAGCCCATGGTGTGGCACGTTACACGGGCGCTTTTAGAGGCCGCTCAATCCTACGCCAACGAAAATTCTCCGCCTTTTGACCTCATCCACTTGCACGTCGCATACCCTGCTGGCAGGGCCGCTCGCCAACTGGCGAAGCGTTGGCAGATTCCCCTCGTAGTGACCGAACACTGGACGGCTTACCAGGAGGACCAACGCCAAGCCTTGCCTTTTTGGAGGCGGCAATCCATGCTGCAAACGGGACATGCCGCAACGGTGCTTTGCCCCGTCTCGGAAGATCTAGCCCAAAGTATGCGCTCTTTCGGAATCAATGGTTCGTACCGTCCGGTTCCCAATGTGGTAGATACCGAGCTCTTCCATCCAGCGCCAGAGGTTAGAAGCGACGAATCTTCATTCCTAGCCCTGCACATCAGTTCCCTGCGAGACGACCAAAAGAACATCAGCGGTCTGCTGCGATCCCTCCAAATCGCCCTGGCTAACTGCCCCAACCTGCACGTTTCCATCATCGGTGACGGTGATCCTACACCTCATCAATCCTATGCACGGGAACTCGGCATCGCAAACCGAATCGAAATCTTGGGTGAAATCTCGCTTCCGGAGGTGGCCCAGCGCATGCGGGAATCGGATGCATTGATCCTCTTTAGTCGCTTTGAAAATTTCCCCTGTGTCATTCCCGAAGCATGGGCAAGCGGCATCCCTGTCCTCTCAACGGACGTAGGTGGCATCAGCGAACACCTCACTTCCGAGCGAGGCACACTGATCGCCAGCGAGGACGAATCGGCCCTGGCTCAGAGGTTGACGGATTGGTCCCAAGGCCGAATTCATTTTGATCCGACCGCTTTGCGCGCTCATGCCGAAAAGACATTTAGCATCGAAGCGGTTGCTGGGGCCTACCATGACGTGTATGTGGAAGCTCTTTCTACTTTTGAGGCACCATGACGCAGCGTGAATCCAAATCAAAAAGGGAGGAATACCATTCGGTAGGGACACGCGTTCTGTTGCTCGGTTTCACAACCGCGGTCATCTTGATCAACACGCGGGTACTCGGCGCTGCTGGTCAAGGTGAAATAGCCTGGATTCAATTGGGAATTTTACTCGTCACAGGAATCAGCGGGTTTCTCGCCGGCGGAGCGGTGGTTTACCTTCAAAAAGAAATCCCCTTGAGGTCCATGCTCATACCCGGTCACATTTGGCTCTTCATTGCTGCTTTGATTGGAACGGGCGGCGGCGTCATGTCGGGCTTCTTACCTTCCGAACACTTCGGCGCGATTGCGGTGCTGGGTTGGCTTCAAGGAACCGTGATTTTTCATGGCCAATTGCTCCTAGCGGACCACAACATTCGCCGCCACAACAGCCTGCAATCACTCCAAGGTGGAATACTACTCATCACACTGATGATGGCTTTTTACATTTTTGACGACCCCAGCGTGAAGTCATTCCTCGTTTCCCTTGGGTTAAGTTTGGGACTAACCACTTTGTTGTCCGTATGGTGGATTAGGCGGTTGCCTCCATCCCAAATTCCCATGGATCTAAAAGAGGTGGTCAAGCGTTTGTGGCACTTCGGACGTTCTGCCCAAACGGGGGCTCTATTGCAAATGCTTACAAACAGGGCGAACCTCAGCATACTCGCCCGGTCAAACGCCGGGCTCACCGCAACGGGAGTGTACTCCATTGCTTTTTATGGATTGGAAGCCATGTGGCTCGTTCCACGTGCACTAGCTCCTTTGGTTTACCAGCGCACGGCAGTGGCCACATCTCAAGAGCAACGCTTGAAAGGCACATTTGACGCATTGAAGAAAGCTCTTCTAGGTACGTCGATGCTGCTCGTTCTAGCACTGCTCATTCCAAATTCAATGTATGCGTGGGCTTTCGGATTTGAAGGAATCCAACCTGTTGTGAAGGCGCTGGCTCCGGCGGCAATCTGTGGTGCAGCGGCCTCCATCATTGCGCATCACTTGTCTGGCATGGGGAAACACCACTGGAATGCATGGACCTCAGCTTTTGGCCTATTGACCTTGGTGCTTCTTGCCGTAGAGTTGATTCCGCAATTCGGAACGATTGGCGCTGCATGGTCCGCTTCGGGAGCTGCCGCAGTGCAAGTATTTGGCCTTCTCTGGGCCTGGCGCCGCTGCGAGAAATCAGCAGACTGAATTCAGTCCATCAACCGCTGGAGGCCGTTTTGTTTGAAAACCCTCTCCGAGCTTCACGCCTGCCAATCGCCCCATGGCCGCATCCCGAGCCTTGAGATGCTGAAGGAATTCGGGAGAACTGATGGGGGTTGCCGGTGCTCTATCGTCGTTGCCTGGTTGATGAAATTGCGTTGCATACGCTGCGATGGCCTGGGCCTTGACCTCCTCATATCCTTCGATATCGACCACAAAGTCTGGATTGAGCCAATGGTCTTGGATGCCATGGTACACGGCCTCTGGTCGCCAGGGTTCTTGACCGGTATCAATCTTTGGCAACCCACTCAAAAATGCCGCGCGATGCAAAAGCTCCGCTCCTCGTCCATGATCCGGGTGGCGGTCATTCCAGGCATTGGCCAAAACTTTGCGTGGACGTAATCGACGAATCACCTCTATCACCTTCCTCAATGACACCTCATTGACTTCAAAGAATCCATCTCCCAAGTCCAGGTTTTCGCGGTGATGGACGCCCAAGATGTTTTGCGCCAGGGCCGATTCTGTTGCACGGGTCTCAGCTGTACCGCGTGTTCCCAATTCACCGCGTGTCAAGTCCACGATTGCCACGCGCAGCCCTTGCGACACACTTTTGGCGACCGTTCCTCCAGCAAACAATTCCACATCGTCCGGATGGGCACCAAACGCAACCACGTCATAGTCAAGGGATTCAGCATTCATGTCCCAAAAGTACGAAGCCAAAACCCAAGAGATTCCTTCATCGCATTGAACAACACCCGAAAAGGCTTTGTTTTGCATCCATGGCGAAACAAAACACCTCGGAAGCCTTGGTTATCGGCGCGGGCTTCGCAGGCATTGCGGCAGCGACGCAACTCGCCGAACTTGGCCACCAAGTCGATCTGCTTGAGCGTCATGATCACGCCGGCGGGCGCGCTCGTGTCTTCGAAGCGGAAGGGTTTACGTTTGACATGGGCCCGAGCTGGTATTGGATGCCCGATGTATTTGAATCTTACTTCAAGAAATTTGGCAGCGATGTGCAAAAAGAGCTGAATCTTATACGGCTGGATCCATCCTACACCGTCTGGTTTGAGGACGGTCCTGTCAACATTTCAGCTGACCTCGAAACGTTGAAAGCGACCTTTAATTCTATGGAAGCCGGAGCGGGAGCGCGGCTTCAATCCTTCTTGGATGAAGCCGAAATCAAATACGAGATTGGCATGAATAACTTCGTTCGCAAACCGGCACACAACGTGATGGAGTTTGCAACCTGGGAGACGCTCCAGCAATCGACCAAACTCACGCTTCTCAAGAGTTTTAGTGCTCACGCCCGTTCCTTTTTCACGGACAAGCGTTTGCTTCAAATCATCGAATTCCCTGTCTTGTTCTTGGGGGCCAAACCGGAAAAAACCCCTGCTCTTTATAGCCTGATGAATTATGCGGATACCGTATTAGGTACGTGGTATCCTATGGGTGGCATGCACGAAATCGTCCGAGCCATGGTGCGCGTCGCTGAGAAGAAAGGCGTTCGATTTCATTACAATGCTGACGTCAAATGCATTACCGATGACGGAAGTAAAACCACCGGAGCAGAATTGCAAGATGGAACGCGATGGAACGCATCGACGGTGGTTGCTGGGGCCGACTATCATCACGTCGAACAACACTTATTGCCCGCACAGTGGCGTCGCTATGACGCGCAATACTGGGACAGCCGTGTGATGTCACCGAGCTCATTGTTGTTTTATGTCGGTGTCAACACACGGGTCCCCAAACTCCAGCACCACAATTTGTTTTTTGATACGCCATTTGGGCAGCATGCCGAAACCATCTACGATACCCAAACATGGCCAGACGACCCACTTTTCTATATTTCCGCACCGACCAAAACAGACAACGGAATGGCACCAGAGGGATGTGAAAATATGTTCTTTTTGATTCCTTTGGCGCCCGGTCTCAACGATCAACCCGGATTGCGTGACCGCTACTTCGATGAAATGTGCGACCGACTCGCTGCGCACATCGGCTTGGACATTCGCCCGCACATCGTTTACAAAAGGTCATTTGCACACGAAGAATTTCAGGAAGATTACCGTGCGTTCAAAGGCAACGCGTATGGCCTCGCCAACACCCTGCGACAGACGGCTTTTTGGAAACCAAAAATGAAAAGTAAGCTGCCTGGAATGTTCTTCACCGGCCAGCTCACAACACCCGGACCCGGCGTGCCCCCTAGTCTCATCAGCGGTGAAGTGGTTGGCCAGGAAGCCCATCAATGGCTATTAAAATTGGCCGAATAACTCAATTGAACCTTTCCAACTCGTACCTTGTTCTCCGACTATGGACCCGATGAAGTTATATGATGAAGTCTGTCAAGCGTGCAGCGTCTTGGCCACTAAATCGTATAGCACATCCTTTTCCATGGGCATCCGCTTCCTAGGCGCTCCGTTGCGGCAACCGATCTATTCCATTTACGGATTTGTGCGCTTTGCCGATGAAATTGTGGACAGCTTTCACCATGCGGACAAGGCGCTCCTTTTTGAACGCTTCAAGCAAGACACCGAACTTGCATTGAACGAGCGAATCAGCCTCAATCCTATCCTGCATGCTTTCCAAGATGTGTATCACACGTACAATCTGGATAAAAGACATGTCGATTTGTTTTTGCGTAGCATGGAGTGGGACCTTCAGAAATTAGACTATGACCGCAAGGGCTTCGATGAATACATCGTGGGTTCCGCGGAAGTCGTGGGCCTGATGTGCCTCAAGGTGTTTGTCAATGGAGATCAAGCTGAATTCGAACGATTGGTGCCTTTCGCTGAAAGGCTCGGTGCCGCTTTCCAAAAAATCAACTTCCTCCGAGATCTGAAGGCCGATTACCAAGAAATGGGGAGGACGTATTTTCCAGGTTTGGACTTATCCAACTTCAATGAGGAAACCAAAAAGCGCATCGAAGAAGAAATTGACGCCGACTTCCAAGAGGCCTACAAAGGCATCATAGAACTTCCGCGTAGCAGTCGCTTGGGGGTTTACGTAGCCTACATTTACTACCAGCGTTTGTTCCAAAAAATCCGATCGCTGCCCAGCCATCGCATCATGGAAGAACGCATTCGCATTCCCAACTCGCACAAGGCGACGCTGGCTATCAGCTCATACCTTCGGCATAGCCTCAACTTACTCTGATGTTGCCGGTAGTTGCTGTACGCTGGATTAGCATGACTGCAATGGCATGCGTTTTGACGTTTTGGACATCGGCGGTGTCAGCGCAAAATCAAACCACTTCTGGAGTTCGAAAAGCATACCGAGTGGCGTGCGCTTCTCCTGAGTCTGAATCGATTGTTCAGGAATTCATTGCCGCAACAGAACAGCTTTCCAGCACAGAGATCGATCCTTGGATGATGCAAGGAATGAGAGCCACAGCTCATATAATGCTGGCTGAATCGATGGTCAACCCTTTTGAGAAACTGCAGCAGTTCAACACCTGGAAACTTCCTTTGGAAGAAGCCATTGAAAAATCTCCAACCAATCCTGATTTGCGGCTTTTCCGACTTTCCATTCAATGGAAGGTTCCATTCTTCTTGGGGTATTCTGATGAGATTGACACCGATTTGGAGCAGGTTCAAGACGCTGTTGATGCGGGTTTCTGGTCCTCAGACCCCGAACATGCGGTATTTGCATTGGCATTCATTCAACACGTCCGAGATGACCATTCCCACTAAAAATCTGCAACCCATAACCGGGACTGACAGTGTGGTTCTCGTCGATCCCCATGATCGCGAAGTCGGTCTTATGGACAAAATGGAGGCCCACAAAAAAGGCGCTCTGCACAGGGCATTTTCATTTTTCATCCTCAACAGCAAAGGTGAGTGGCTTCTGCAACAACGCGCATGGGACAAGTACCACAGCCCCGGGCTTTGGACGAACGCTTGCTGCAGTCATCCGAGACAGGGAGAATCTCCCGAAGCAGCTGCCACAAGGAGACTGCAGGAAGAGATGGGCATGTATTGTCAAGCCTCTCCTGTTTTCAAATTTTTGTACCGAAGCGAATTTTCCAATTCCCTCATCGAACACGAGCTCGATCATGTGCTCTTGGGGTATTCTGACACATTGCCCCAACCAAACCCGGCCGAAGTGGAGGGCTTTAGGTACGTGAGCCTGTCGGATCTCGAAGTAGAAATGAAACAAAATCCCGATCAGTTCACCGTCTGGTTCCGCATTTGTTTTGGAGAAATGAAAGCAAAACTGTCGGTTCTCCCATTCTCGAAATAATGTCTTTGCCTCAACGACAGGTTGCCATCATTGGTGCGGGTGTTGCTGGGCTAGCAGCAGCAATTCGAATGGCCGCTGCGGGATGGGCCGTAACAGTCATTGAACAGGCCTCAGAACCCGGGGGTAAGCTCCGAGAGGAGCACCATGGGCCGTACCGGTTTGACGTGGGCCCTTCGCTTTTCACGTGGCCAGAACTTGTGCTTGAATTGGACGCACTCACCCGCGAAAGCGTCGCACGAAAAAGCTTCGAAAACACCCAAGCTTTGCCTCCGCCCTTTGCCTACCAGAAACTCGACCGATCCACGCATTACTTCTGGGAGGATGGGACGCGGCTGACGGCTTGGAGTGATTCAAACCGGTTTGCTCAAGAATGTTCTGACACCCTCGGTATCGAGGCTGCAACCGTGGCCAATCACCTCTCCCATAGCAGCCGCTCGTTCCATGCTACGCGACGGATATTTCTCGAGCAAAGTCTGCATGAGTGGAATCAAAAACCCAATGGTAAATGGAAGGCCGCAGCCCGGTTCGCACATCGATTGCCCTGGATCGGATCGTTGCATGCTTGGAACAGCAAACGACTGAGAGAACCGCACCTGGTTCAGTTATTCGATCGGTACGCTACGTACAATGGATCTGACCCGCATCGCGCGCCGTCCATGATGCACGTGATTCCCCATCTCGAGCATGGGCACGGTACGTTTTTTCCGGAAAATGGCATGATCGGAATTACGCGGCACTTGCACGCACTCGCATCTGCCTTGGGGGTTCAGTTTGCCTTCGATCACACTGCGATGCGCATTGAACACAGCGGTGGAAGCGTCAATGGCGTACAAGCCTTGAACGCTAAAGCGGAATCGGTTTTTTTTCGCGCTGAATGCGTCGTGTCCAATGCAGACATTTGGCCCACCTACCGTCGCTTATTACCAGATCTGAAGGCTCCCGAACGCACCCTTTCGCAGGAGCGGTCTACCAGTGGGGTCATCTTCTATTGGGGTGTCCGAGGAGTTCGGCCCGAACTCCACTTGCACAACATTTTATTCAGCAACAATTACCAGAAGGAATTTGAGACCATTCAACGTTCAGGCCATCCGGGCGAAGACCCCACCGTATACATTCACATCAGTTCCAAAATGAAACCCGATGATGCTCCGCTGGATTCAGAAAATTGGTTTGTCATGGTCAACGTTGCAGCAGACCCGAACCATGTCGAAGTGCTGGTACCCGACATTCGCCGAGCGGTGTTGGCCAAAATCAACCGGACCCTCGGGGTCGATGTTGAACCCATGATCGAAACTGAAACCCATTTTACGCCTCGCACCATTGAGGAAAGAACGGGTTCACATTTGGGAGCCTTATATGGAGCGAGTTCCAACAGCGCAATCTCAGCTTTTCTCCGGCACAGAAACCGAAGCACACAACTGCGGGGTTTGTACTTTTGCGGTGGAAGCGTGCATCCGGGTGGCGGCATACCTTTGTGTTTGTTGAGCGCCCGAATCACTTCCGAACTGATTGAGCAACACGTATGAAAACCTCCAGTTTTGAACGCCATTGGATCCCCAGGATCATGCTTCTATTGCACGCTGTTGGCGTGGCGGGCATCTTGGCGGGGTATGGCCAATACTTCCTTGATTTCACCGCAGCCAATCTCTTCATCAACGGACTGCTCGCTGCATGGGCCGACTGGGATCAGCGACATGCATCCTGGATTTTGGCATTCATCGGTGGAATCGCTGTTGAAATTCTAGGAGTGCAAACGGGATGGTTGTTCGGGAATTACGGATACGGTGAAGCACTGGGGCCCATGTTGGCGGGAGTTCCGCTGATTCTGGGTGTTCTGTGGTGGGTGTCTTTGATGGGATGTGGCCATTGGACGGACCGGTTCATGCAATGGCGGAACTGGTCGTCAGATGGAACGTTAGGTACCGCCATGCGCGCGTCGCTGGCGGCCACCATGATGACCGCTTTTGATGGGATAATCGAGCCGGTCGCCATCCAAGCGGGGTGGTGGAGTTGGGAAGGAGTTGCGGTTCCGTGGACCAATTACGGTTCCTGGTGGGCCATCTCTTTTTTGTTCTACCTCATGCCAAGAAAGGCTGGTCAAAACATCGGTACGGGGTTGCTTGTTGCCATCTTTGTATTTTTCTTTCTTTTTTTGAATTGGTTCCCATGGACACGTTGATCGCCCTATCTCCAGCACTGATTGTTATTGCCACCTTTGTGACAATGGAAGGCGCAGCGTGGTTCGCCCACAAGTATTTCATGCATGGATTGATGTGGTATTTCCATGAAGACCACCACGTTCATAAGCCGGGTTTCTTCGAGAAAAATGATGCGTTCTTTCTGATTTTTGCGGTGCCGAGTGCGTGGTGTTTCATCACGGGATCCATGGCAGGTGGTGATTTTCGTGTATGGATTGGAACGGGAATCGCTGCATACGGATTAGCTTATTTTTTGGTGCATGACATATTCATTCACCAACGATTCAAAATTTTTACTCGCACGGAAAACACGTATTTGATGGCCATCCGCAAAGCCCACAAGGTCCACCACAAGCACTTGAGCAAGGAGGAGGGCGAGTGCTTTGGCATGCTGTGGGTTCCATGGAAGTACTTCGTTGATGCGCGCCGGGCCATGCGTTCAAAACGACAAACGACAGCAGCCTAATGGAATGGTACGAATTCAAAGGGCTGTACCTCGCTGTAGATTTAGCGGTCTTGGCCTTGCCCTTGTTATTGAGCTTTGATAAAAACGTTCAGTTCTACAAACACTGGAAGCATTTCTTGCAAACCAACTTGGGAGTTGGAGGGCTTTTCATTGTTTGGGATGTGATTTTCACGGAAGCGGGAATTTGGGCCTTCAATTCAGATTACCTCTTGGGCCCCGAGTTGTTCGGCTTGCCCATTGAAGAATGTCTCTTTTTCTTTTGCATCCCTTATGCCAGTGTATTCACGTATTTCTCCTTGAAACATTACGTGAAGCGCAATCCACTCCTTCACGCAGATACGACACTCAACTTCGCCGCCATCGTCACATGTGCTGGACTTGCTGTCGCCTACTTTCCTCGCTACTACATCGCACTCACATCTGTCTACACGCTGGTATGGCTGATCTGGGCCGCACGCAATATGAAGTCATTCATGGCCGATTTGTGGCTGGCCTACTTCGTATTGCTCGTGCCATTTATCGTGTCCAACGGTGTGCTTACAGGATTATCGTTTTGGGAGTACCCTCTGTTGCACAATTCTGCTGAAAATATTACCGATCAAATCGTCTGGTATCATCCAGGTCACAATACCGGATGGCGCATTTTTAGTATGCCCGTGGATGATCTGGTTTACGGTTTCTTGCTCATCGCCATGCACGTAGCAGGCGTTGAACGGTTGAGCAAACGTGCTCAGCGCAAGGCCTCCTTGTCCCAAGCAAAAACGGATTGAACCGGCCTGTGGTCAGACAGCGCTACGTCAGCGGTTTCGTACGAATGAACCTCAAATTCCGGACTCGCCCAAATTTGGTCGATCCTCAAAAACGGCAGCTCACCCGTATAGGTCGCTCCCAAAAAAGAGCTCCCCTTGGGCCGACAATTTCCGTATGCGTCATCCAACACACCAACCAATCGCTCAGCAGCGAATGAAATAGGCGTGTCATTGAAGTCACCTGCTAGAATCACGGAATAGGGACTGCCTTCGACACTGGATTGAATCTGAACTGCCTGTTCAGCGCGCTTCGACCAAGCACTGGATAGGCGTGCAAACAAGCGGCTTCGATTTTGCTCATCGCCGACATTGCGGGCTGCTTCATAGTCCTCCTTTTCAAAGCCAATGCTGCTCAAATGCACATTGTATACGCGCACCGTATCACCTTCAACAACGACATCGACCGACATGGCACTGTTGTTCTTGTCGTTGTCAAACCGAATGGCCTCCTTTGCAACAATGGGGAACCTCGAGAGCACGGCCAACCCAAACAGCTTATCCTGTCCTCGGCCTAATTTAAACTCCTCTTGCCAATGCGTCAATCCAGTGGCCTGCTTGAGCCGTTCTGCGGACATCCAAGGCTGACGTCTTTCCTCCAAAAAACACTCTTGCAAACAAATAATATCGGCCTCTTGACGGGCCAAGTATGCCAAAATAGAATCCCGTACGTGCGGTTTCTCTATCCACGCATACCGGTTAAATTGACGCACATTCCACGTTAGCACGCGAAGGGTAGTGACTTCTGAGCCTTGAGAACGGCTCACTTTCCATCCACCCCAAGTGGAGGTATAATGAGAACTCAACCCTGAGATAACCAATAGCCCGATCAATCCTAGCTTCCAACGTCGGACACCCCAGGCCCCGAGTGTACCAATCAAGAATACGATCGAACTGAGCGGGTAGGCCATACCAAATAGCGCCAGCCATGGCAATTGATCGGGCATTAGGGCCACCGCAAGCTCCCCCAACAGGAGCATCACCAGGCCACAACACCAAAATAAAACGGGCCAAAATGAACGTGGCCTTTGTGACTTACGGCTCAGGTTCATTGATTGGACTGACGGAATAAAAAAGCCTTTTCCTCTTCCGTCAAATTGTCATAGCCATGCTTGGAAACCTTGTCCAAGATGAGGTCCATTTGCTCATTTCGCTTCTTCTTTTCCAGGTTGAAATCTTCATCGGACTTCACCCTTGCAGAGCGCGTGTCTTTTACCTTGCTAAACTTGGTTTTTCGTCGCGAACGCGGAACTCTCCCTCCTTTCGAGAGGGCAACCAACCCATCGATTAGCCGCTCAAACCATCCCACCCAATCTCTGCCTACCGAGGCCTGCTTGATCATCGCATAACCGAAAGCTGCACCGCCAAGATGCGCCAAATTCCCGCCAGGATTGGATCCTTGGCCCAGGGCAAAATAATCCAACAAGACCCATCCAATCGCCACATATTTCAGCGGAATGGAACCCAAGATAAAGAGCCGTACCACGTAATTCGGTTGGGCAGTGGCCGTGGCAGTCATGATAGCCATCACCGCCGCGCTGGCACCATAAGCAAACGTGCCTTGCTGCAATCCGGGAAATACATTGCTAGCCAACACGTACACCCCAAAACCCGCCAACCCGCCAACGAAATACGTGCTCAACAACCTGCGCGCTCCGAACTGACCCATGTACAACCTTCCCATCCAATACAACCACAGCATATTCATCACAAGATGCCATACATCCACATGCACAAACATGTGTGTCAGAACGGACCAAGGGCGCATGATGAGCAATTCCCCTTTCCACGTCGTCGCAAGTCCGAATGCCCCCAAGTCGGCTTCAGGGCCTATTGTCTTCAGTTTCTGGAGTAAACGAAGGGTCATAAGGAGCGTAAACACCCCGACATTGACAAACACCAGCCGGGTCAGCATATTGCCCGAACTCCATTGCCTCTTTAAATCATCCCACATGCGTTCGATTCATTTTCATCAATAAAACGTTCCGCGATCTTTCTGCCATCGCTTGAGGAGCAAATAGCCAAAAAGCATTCCTCCTAAATGCGCAAAATGTGCAACGTTATCACCAGAAGAATTATCCAACGCCAAGCTCAATTCCAACACTCCATATCCGATTACAAAGTACTTGGCTTTGATGGGGATGGGCGGAAAAAGAAGCATCAACCGCGTGTCAGGGAATAGCATGCCGAAGGCCAACAAGATCCCAAATACCGCACCTGAAGCACCCACAACCCGGCCAAATCGCATATCCAAATTCATCATCCAAAGCTCATCGGAAACCGATGCAGGCTGCTCAAAAACCGGGAAAAACGAACCGTACGCATTGTACAATTCCAACCCGAGTACGAGCTCATGGAGAAAGAAACCTCCCAAACCGCAAATGATGTAATAATTCAGAAAGCGCTGTGCTCCCCACAACCGTTCCAGTTGCCCACCAAACATGTACAATGCAAACATGTTAAAAAACAGGTGACTGAGTCCACCGTGCATGAACATGTGCGTAATGACCTGCCAGGGATAAAAATTCGGAGAACCCGGATAAGTTCCAGAGAAATAATACAACATCTCGTATTCCCCTATGGCAATGGTCGCCAGATAGAACAACACATTGATGATGATGAGATTCTTGACAACAGGTGGCACGTTGTTCAGCATTAGCGGAAGCGTTGTTCTAATTCGTTTGATTCAAAGGTAACAATGACAGTGCGACCAAAGGGGTCCAAGGACGGAGTAGAGCAACCAAACAGTCGATCCACTAAATCCACCATTTCTTCAGGCTTCAGAGACTTGCCGATGCGCACTGCCATCGTCTCGGCCAACCTGGCTGCCGCTCGCTCTTCTCGGCTCACTCCAGCTACTTCTTCTTCTCGTTCTTCCAAAACAGCCAGTATCAGGGATTCCGGGGTGTTTTCTCCTTCCACGGGCATGCCTTGCACCTCAATTCCGTCGTCACTCTCTGCGACCAGCAACCCAAATTTTGCTAGCCAATTCTTCGACTCCAGCACAAAAAGTCGATCAGCAGCATTCAAATCAACCTGTGCAGGAAACAACAGTTGCTGCGTGATGGATTGATTCACGTCACTCTCCAATTGACGCACCAGTGTTTCGTAAAGGATCCGCTGATGTGCACGGTGTTGATCTACCAAAATCAATCCCGACTTCGTCGATGTGACGATGTACTTATTTTGCAATTGAAAGAGCGGTCGCACCGAAGAAACCTGATCTTCTGTGAGCACCATCTCCAAGGAATTGGTTCCAATGGCAGAACGCCGGGTTGTGCCCTGATCTGCCTCTAATTCCGTTACCCCTTGATTGGCTTCCGCATTCCAAGTCTTCTCATACAAGGACTTCCAGGCATCCATTTGGCCGCGCCCTGGACGAAGTCCCCCTCCCGTGTGTTGAGGGGAAAATGGATTGTAATCTGGATTGACCTGTACAGATGGCTCTGATACGACTCGGCCCTCTTGAAGCGGCTGAATATTCAACCCTGTTTCTTGCTCAAAATCCAATGAGGGTGCAACGGCGTATTTCCCAAGCCCCCTGCGAATAGCCGGAAGAAGGAGGGACTGGATGTGTCGATCCTCATCGAATTTCACCTCCGTTTTGGTAGGATGAATGTTGATATCCAAACGTGCGGGATCGATGGTCAAGAACAAGACATATAGCGGAAATTGGTCACGAGGTAGCAATCCTTCGTACGCTTCCATAATGGTGCGGTGCAAGACATGGTGACGAACAAACCGCTGATTGACAAACAGAAATTGTTCACCGCGGGTACGCCGCGCAAATTCTGGTTTACCAACAAACCCCTTGACCCCAACGACATCAGTCGATTCTTCAACAGGAACAAGCCGCTCGTCGTACTTGCTCCCGAACACCCCAACAATTCGCTTTCGCAATGCCGCTGCGCGGAGGTTGAAAACTTCCTTATCATTGTGCAGCAAAACAAAATGTATGGACTCATGGGCTAGAGCTACACGATGAAACTCGTCAATAACATGGCGCATTTCAACCGCGTCCGATTTAAGGAAATTTCGGCGAGCAGGCACGTTGTAAAACAAGTGACGGACCGAAATTTGAGTGCCAACCTCCATCGCACAGGGCAGGCTTTCGGTCTCCGTTCCTCCTTCCAAGCTCAATTGAAACCCATGCTCCGAGTCGGTATGGCAGGTTTTCAATTCAACATGGGCAATGCTTGCAATGGAGGCCAATGCCTCTCCGCGAAATCCCTTGGAAACGATGGAATACAAATCGTCTGCTGAACTGATTTTAGACGTCGCGTGGCGGCTGAAACAGCGCATCGCATCGGCTTCAATCATTCCCGCCCCATTGTCTTCGACTTGAATCAATGTCCTTCCCGCATCCTCCACACGCACCTCGACGCGGGTCGCTCCTGCATCTACCGCGTTTTCCATCAATTCCTTCACCGCAGATGCCGGACGTTGAATGACTTCTCCAGCGGCAATCTGATTGGCCACTTGTTCTGGCAATTGCTTAATTACCTCAGGCATTTTCCATCCATTTGAGAACACCAGAAAAATCACTCATCTCGACCCATTGGATTCCTTTCCAAGCCAGCCAGACCAACCCCATAGCGATCAACGCCGCACGCAACATCGCGTAACGAGCACCTAAAATTTGATGCTTGCGGCCGTCTTTCCAGTCCGCAGCTGCTGAATCGGTGGATGCCCCAGAAGATCGACGATGGGTCGATTGGAACCGGATAGGTCGGGCAGGAACCTCATCTGCAGGAGCACGTTCAGTCAGTTCCGTATCAATTTGTTCTTTGCGCTCCATCCATTTCGCGTCCAATTCAGGCAAATGCCTCGACCGAAAAGCAAACCGACGAGGTTCAGTTCGGACGTTTCGAAACATAGAGCGGAGTTTGGGAGCTTGCATGGATTACTAAATTACGCAAGCGCCGCTCACTCCCCGGCCTGTTCGGCCATTCGTTGTTCAAATTTGATTAACACGTCTTCCACATTGGTCGTGCCAGAATACCGGCTCAAAACAAAATGCATCACGCGATCGACCGTTGCATCCGGACATGATGCTCCGCTGGTAATCAAAATAGTCGCTGGAGCTTCTTCCGTTCCTTCCGGCCATGGATCCTGCGTTTCTTGGTGCACTCCTGACCGCCAATCAAAGTGCTTTACACCACCGTCTTCGTTTAATTCATGCTCGTTTTTCACAAAAAAAGTTGGGGCGGTTGCTTCACACAATTCCACTAAATGAGACGTGTTTGAACTGTTATAGCCCCCCACTACCAATGCCATATCAAGCGGCTGAGCAATCAAAGCTGCATGGGTCGCTTGCTGATTATCATTTGTAGCGTAACAGAGGGTATCCCGAGTATTGGCAAAGGCGTCCGGCTTCCTCCCTTTCGATTCTACGGCTTGACGGATTCGATCGCTGATCGCTTGTGTATCGGAAGCCAGCATGGTGGTTTGATTTACGACACCTAATCGATCCAAGTGCAAGGAAGGGTCAAATCCATCCGAGCACCGGTCGGTGAAGAAATCCCAGAATTCGGACATGGGTCGATCACCGGTGATGAACTCAGACAATATCTCAGCCTCTATCATGTTCTTTACGACAACCGCCTGCCCTGCGTTGCGGGCATGACTGAACGTCGCTCGCGTCTCCTCATGCTGTGGCTTGCCGTGAATCACAATGGTGTAATCAGACGTCGCGAGTTTCGCTGCGCGATTCCAGACTTTTTCCACGAACGGGCACGTCGTATTGTATTGTTCGATGTTGACGCCAATCTGTTTCAATTCTGCCTCCAGTTCCAAGGTGGTTCCAAAAGCCGGAATCAGCACAACATCGTCCGCTACTAACTCTGACAGAGGTGTTATAGACCTTCCTTCGGTATCCTGCAAAAACCGGATGCCTTGGTCCTTCAAATCTTGATTGACCTCTGGGTTATGAATCATTTGGCTGAGCAAGAAAATTCTTTTACCCTCATTCTCAGCCATAGCCTTGTAAGCAATTTCGATGGCATTCTCCACACCGAAACAAAACCCAAAATGCCTCGCCAAGACGATTCTTATCGTTCCAAAGTCCAATACCGTCGGCTGAAAGTCCTGTTTTCGCGGGTCTTTCGACTTCCGACGTTGCTTCACGCGAGAAATAATAGTTGAATGATAAAAGGCGGGGACTTCGAACGAGCGCATGCAATTCAGGATCTATGGGTCAAACCTAATCTCAAGTTCGGAAAGAATGATGAGTCAAATGCTAAAATTCCCTCTCAGACTGAAACTTCTCCGAGTGACGCGCGTACACGCAGGTATGAAAGCACTGCCTTTAAAATATTGGGCCTTGGTCATTTTGATGTTTGTGGCTTCTGTCACAACGTTTGTGGTGGCGTGTCCCTGAGATAAGGACGGACGCGACGGTATGACCAAATTTGGGAGCGCCTGACCACCCGACGAAGAGTTCGAAGTACATCCGCCCGTGTAGATTCCTGCTTTTGGAACTGAGCAAGCGCAAGCGCTTGAATCAATGGCGTTTTCAATCCCGCATACACCTTGAGAAAAGGCCATTCCTGGGTCTCAATCTTTACCACAACTTCTTTGGATTCAGAAATCCACTCCAGCGTCAAGGCGTCGACTGCCTTCGCAGTTTCTGGACACCGACCAACTCGAGCATGGGTTCTCCACTCTATGGCTTGTTCAGCCCAAACCGCATTAGCTTTTCCATCCTCAGGCCAATCTGGCAATCCGGCACATCCACACCAAAGGGTCAGCAAAGAGGTCACGAGCATATCCGATGGGATTCCTCAAATTTCACTCCCATCTCTTCCAAAGCAGGCAAAAGAATGGAGTAGTAATCTCTGTGCAGCGGCACTTGAACGCCGCGATCAGCAAATTGACCATTCAGGAAAGCTTCTGCGGCCAATGCCACTGGCCAACCTACGGTATTTGACATACCGGTAAACACAGCATCCTGGCCTTCCAAGCGCAAGGCGCTCGTGATTTCGTGAATCTCGTTGCCTTGGCGGTAATTGAATCGATGCCACATGACAATCATATCCCGGTCATTCGGCTGCAGCTTCCACTTTTCTTCCAACAGCGACTGAATCACCTGCGCCGGTGTCCCTGTCAACATCGTCGGTCCGTTGTCCTCAGAAAATAGGCCAAGCCATTCCAATCGATTCAAAGTTGCTTCAGAAGCAAGGCATGATTTTTCCACGGCCAGTCGGACATTCAAATCTGCCAATGATGCAGGCAAAAATGTCCGCATCCAACCCGCCCAAGTCACTCCATCCTTCCAGGTCATCGGAGCGTCGTCCCGCACACAGCCCAACTGAACCAACGCATCCCAACCAGCGCAAAAGCCCTCACCGCGAAGGGTGCCTCGTATCAACGTCTGAATCCCCCCCAGACCATAAGTCTCCTCGTATGCAATGGAGTCTCGATTTGGGTAACCTTCGAAAATCTCACCTCCAACTTGGACTTCGCGTGCATTTTGAAAAGTGCGGTGAGGAGGCACCAACCGTGCGCTACCGCCCGAAAGGAAGGTAGCTGCACCTCCTTGACCTGCCAAGACCACGTTGCGGGGATTCCAGCTGAATTTATAGTGCCATGGGTTGTCATCCGATTCGGGTGCGATCAGTCCGCCACAATAAGATTCGAATTCCAACATCTCACCACCTTCATCGGCTATCCGGTCCAGCACTGCTTTGGCGCTCAGATGATCGATGCCAGGATCGAGACCAATTTCATTCAAAATCAATACGCCAGCTTCGACCGCCTTTGCATGCAAAGCCTTCATTTGTGGGCTGACATAACTCGGGGTAATGACCGATACGCCCGCCTCAATTGCCACTTCAGCGATCTCTGGGTGCATGAATGCCGGCACCATGGAAATGACCAAGTCCGAAGACGCAATGTGCGCGTCGCGAGAACTTGAATCATTTGGATCAATTTCAAAGGGATGAGCAGCGGGATGCCCCGAGCATTTCAGCGTCGCCGTATCCAGATCCACATCACCCACATGCACCTCCCAGCCATTCGACTCGGAGCGGGCGAGCAACGTTGAAATCAATGAGGAGCTCGATCTGCCAGCACCCAATACCAAAACCTTCTTCATACTCTTCATTTCATTCCGATTCCTTCCTATTCTTCTCCAAATATAATAATGTAAGATAGGCTGGCATGAAATTCGCACAAAGGCAGCTCATGACATTAACTTGCGCCTGTAAAAGACATCCATGTTCGTCACCCGTTTTATAACATTCTCCTGGATTTTCCTCACCGCATTAACTTGGACCGGCTGCTCTGGTTCCAAGGCGTATGTCAAAAGGGGACTCAAAATGGAACAACTGGGAATGATGGATCAAGCGGCCAGCTTTTACCAGACGGCCGTCATCAAAAACCGAAACAACACGGATGCCTTAGCTGGACTGCAACGATCTGGACAATGGGTTTTGAATGATCGGTTACGTGAGTTTGATGAATCCCGAATGGCGCACAATAGGGCCCGTGCCGTCTTGGCATTTGAAGAAGCCGAGGCCTTCGCATCAAAAATCGAGAAGCTTGGCATTCGATTGGTTTTCTTAGAAAGTGCGCGCTTGGCATTTGAACAGGTGAAAAACGCCCATTTAGATGAGCTTTACGCAGCTGGAATGGAAGCGTTGGAGACCGAAGATTTCAAATTGGCATTCGAACAATTCGAGGAAGTCTTGCGGTTGCAGGAAGACTATGAAGATGCAGCACATTTGTCCAATATCGCCTTTTGCGAACCGCTTTACCGCGAGGGAGTTGAAGCCTTGGAGTTGGCGCAATGGCGAACGGCATTCAATGACTTCAATCGCTTGTCCCAGCGTGATGACGCCTATAAGGATGCACCTGAACTGAAAGCATCGGCCCTCGAAAAAGGCCGATTTGCTATGGCATTGGTCGCATTTGAAAACGGATCCAATCGTTCGGGAATGGAAACCAAATTGCGGTCTTTCGTCCAACAAGCCCTTGCGGAGAGTGCCGATCCATTTTTGATGCTCGTCGACCGAGAAAACCAAGCATTGATTCTGCAGGAACAACAACTCGCTCTAAGTGGAGTATTGGATGGAAATACAAGTGTAGAAGTAGGCAGTATGATGGGAGCGAAAGCCATCTTAAAAGGCACAGTCGTTTCCTGTGATGTGCGTACCTCGAGCCTGCAAAAATTCGACCAGAGTGGTTTCGAAAGTTACCGAGTCGCCCGGGTCAATGAAGAGGGGAAAAAGGTGTACGACACGAAATACCGTGCTGTGAGATACCAAGAATACCGGCGCAGTCGGACCGTGGATTTGACGGTGCAAATCCAATTGATTTCGCTCGAGACGGGCCAAACAGAAATGTCAGAAATCCTGACACGTAGCATCGGCGACGAAGTGGATTATGTTCGTTACGGCGGCAATGCCAAGAATTTGTACCCCGCCAACTCCAGTGGCAATGTGAACCGTTCAGGACGTTCAGCATTGATGCGAAAGATGCAAAACCGAACCGACCTCAACTCTGAATCCAGCATGGTAGACGGACTGATTGCAAACAGTGCGGAAGGCGTGAGAAGCCTCGTTGAAAACCAACTTAAAAAGCTCGTTCCATGAATTTGCAGCGCCCTCTCCTTCTGAGTTTTTGCATCGCATGGGTGTTTTTGCTGACCGGATGTTCCGCAACACAAAAATGGGCCGAACCGCCAGCTTGGGTCAACCAACGGCCAGCTGTACCCGGTCATTACATCGGTATTTCGAGTGCAAACAAGGCGCAGTACGGACAAGATGCATCAGGCACCGCACGAAAGCGTGCCTTGGCAGAATTGTCCGGGCAAATCCGAGTCGTCATTGAATCAACATCAATCCTACATACCACTCAATTTCAAGGGGTTGCGGGTCAAAATTTTTCAGAGCGCATCCGGAGTGCCAGCACAGAAGATTTGGAGGGGTATGAATTGATGGGTGAATACGAAAACGACACTGAAATCTGGGCTTATTATCGGCTGAACAAAGCAACGTACGAGCGCATCCGACAAGAACGCAAATTGGCGATCCTCAACATCGCTGGTGGTTACTGGAAATCTGGCTTGGATGCACGGGCAGGAGGGCGCGTTGCAGCTGCCCTGGATTTTTACATGAGGGCATTGGAAACCATGGAGCCGTATTGGGAAGAATTGAACGAATGGGAAACTCCAGGGGGCACAATCTCACTGGACCGTTCATGCCTTGAAGGCATCACCCAGATTCTGGCCTCGCTCAAATTATCCTTGAACAAATCGGAAATTAACCTCACCTTCAGCGAACGTTATGCAGAGCGAATTGAATGCGCAGTGGAGTTGGATGGAAAACCTGTCGGACAAATTCCCGTTTGGTCTCGCTACAGCCGCGGAACCTTGCCCAAAACCGCAACGCAACGAACGAGCGCAGAGGGGATTTGTTCTTTTGACCTCGGACAGTTCGAACCCGGCACGCATTCTTCGGAACTGAGATTGGAAATTCGACTGGAAGACTTGATTCCGCGACTGAAAGAATCACCTGTGGCAAAACTGATTCAATCCTTGCCTACCCCTACAGCATCCACACCCATTTTATTGGAATCCCCAACCGTCTATCTCGAATCCCTCGAACGAACGAACGGTCAACTCAACAAAACCTCCGTTTTGAATAATGCCATTGCCCAGGGATTGAATGAAAGAGGCATTCACTGGGTTAAAAATGAAGCTGAAGCCGATTTGATTCTGGAAATCACCGCCGACACCCGCGAGGCCGGATCCGCCTCTGGATTTTTTACGGTGCTTCTCAACGCTTCGGCCATTCTTCACACACCAGACGGTCGTCCAGTTTTACAACAAAACCTTACCGACGTGAAGGGAGTTCAACTCAATTGGGAAGCCGCTCACGACGCAGCCTATCGCAAAGCCCAATTGGAAATCCAAGGCGCTTTTTTGAAGAAAATGATTCAAGCACTGTACCAATGAAACAATCCAATCCATCTTTCACCGAATTTTGGCACGCTAATTGAACTTTGGCTTGCAATGAATTACATTCAGCTCACATCCTGACGACCAATCATCCAAACAGAACATACCATGACCATGAATACACACCTCCACTCCTTTCTGCTCATCGCAGGAGCAGCAGCCATTGCACTCACAGGGTGCAAAGGAAAAAAAGAAACCGCTTCCACTCCTGATTCTCGGGGTGAAGTTCGGATTGTAGAATATTGCTCTGGACCGGACTTCCTGACAAACGGCGACTATTTCCGTGCTTCGGCTACGGGTACGAGTCCGCAGCGTGAAATCGCAAAGAAAATAGCGCGTCAAAATGCAGAAGCGACGTTGGCCAGGGCTGTGGAAGCGACGGTTGAAATCGTAGCCGAAAATCAAGCCACACAACTCGGCTTTGGAACCACGGAAGAAGCGACGAGTAAGTTCAACGAACTATCTCGGACCATTGTCAATAAAAAATTGACCGGAGCCATTACCATTTGTCAAGAGCTGACCATGACCGACGAGAAAAAGTACATTGCCTATTTGGCCATTGAGCTCAGCGGCGGCGAATTGGCCAATGCTTATGTTGAAGGGCTGAAAAAAGAAGAGCGAATTCGCGCAGAGTACAATTACGATCAATTCAAAGACACTTTTGAAGAGGTCATGTCCAACTACCGCAATCAATAATCGGAAGCGATTGATTCACAGCGATTCTTCCAAAGCCCCACACCTTGCGGTGCTGGGGTTTTTTTTACCCTCTAAAACCCGCATTCGTTAACTTGACTCATCCGGTTCGGTCAACCAAATAGGAATGGCCGAGCGTTCGATGGGGTGAGCCTGACGAAAAACAGCAACGCCATCGAGCCAATTCTTCATCATCTGCTTTCCTTTGGGAGTCAAGACGGATTCAGGATGAAATTGCACGGCCTCCATGGGTAAATTTCGATGGGCCACGGCCATAGGCAATCCGTTGACATTGCGCGCCGTAATTTTCAAATTCGAAGGCAACTCAACCTCTTCGATAACCCAGCTGTGGTAATGTCCAACTTGCACCGGAGGCGTCAAACCCGATAGAATGCCAAAAGCACTCAATTCGGTCAGGGCGGTCGCCTGACCATGCAGCACGGTCTCCAAGTTTCGTAAAGTCCCACCAAAATGTTGAGCAATCGCCTGCATCCCAAGGCAAATACCCAAGGTCGGCACTTTGTGGGCTGCAGCAATCGGAATAATGCGCATGAGTTGACCTGCTGAATCGGGCAGCCCCGGTCCAGGTGACAAAATCAAGCCATCAAATTGAACTACGGCATGCGGATTGATGGCATCATTGCGCACAACATCAACTTGCGCTCCAGCACTGACAAGCATGTGCTGAATGTTCCAGGTAAAGGAATCGTAGTTATCTACCAGTAGAATGCGCATCTGCGGACATTGAAGTGCAAAGGTGGGAAATCCATCCGTAGTTTCGCACCATGTCTGAGCACATTTCATCTTCCGACGCAGCAGCCCCAGTCGCTGCATACAGCCAAGCTGTTTCAGCAGGAGACTTGGTATTTGTAAGTGGCCAAATCCCCTTGAACCCGGACAGTGGCGAACTGATTGCCTCGTCCATTGAAGCCGCAACTCGTCAAAGCTTACAAAACGTTGAGCGCATACTCGTTGCAGCGGAATTGACGCTCGAACACATCGTAAAGGCTACGGTATTTTTGATAGACTCCGAGGACTATGCTGGCATGGACAGCACCTACCGGGAAATCATGCCCCAACCCTTTCCTGCTCGCGAAGCTGTTTTTGTTGCGGGTCTCCCAAAAGACGCTCGCGTAGAGATTTCCGTCATCGCCCACCAAAACCGATAATTCTAGGCCATGTTCTTCAAGAAAATCCTGTATTACATCAATCCCGCGAACTTATTTCATCGCGATCCAGAAGCTGGAGTCAGCCTCCGAATGATGCACGGCGTCAACAAGATTAGCTTTTTGATGTTCCTGGTGTGCTTGGTGGTGATGTTCATTCGGTGGTATACACGCTGAACTAGTGGCCGGAGCTAGGATTCGTACCTAGAAAGGCAAATCACTGTCTCGGAATTCCAACTTCAAATCCTTGAGCATGGAAGCCTTAATGTTCAGCCGAACATAAAAGCTTTTCCGAATGCCGATGGGCACCCAATTGAAGGAGAGTTCCCAACAGTGCAGGTCCAAATAGAAATCCAATTGAGTGGGTGTCAATTTCCGCTCCACCAAGTCATAGCCCCCATTCACATCCACACGCCAGCGTTCTGCCAAACTTATGGACCCACGGATGCGAGCCGATTGCGTCATGATCAGTGTATCCTGTTGACTTGCAGCAATCCAATTCTTCCGTAAATCGAGGTTGTAATCCACGCGGCAATTCCAAGGGAATTGCGTGTCTTCTCCGCCCTTGAAATTACTGCCGAATGCCGCATTTGCCCTTGTCATTCGAAGCAATCCTTCACCGCGATCCTTCAAAAATTCATTGACGCGCATTCCCAATGAATCTCGTGCATATGCGCTGTTGGTCATACCGACGTTGATGCGCATGCGATTAAATAAATCGGTGTTCGCCCGTGTTGTAATGTCACTCAGTCCAAGTGAATCCGCAATCAAATTGTAATTAGCCGATGTAGCGATGTTATCAATCAGTCGAACCTTCCTGACTTCTCCCGTCTCTCGATCCTGCACTTTCGCCTCGAGGTTTTGTGAAATACCTAAATTAACCGCTCCCGAGGCGCGAATATCCTGTGGCGCAAATCGGTTGAGGCTGTATGGATTGAATTCCCATGAATCATCGTTGAGGCTCACCTCCTGTGTGCGCTGCCGCTCAGGGGTATAACTCAATCCTAAAGAAGGACTTATGACATGCCGGAGTGCTTGAACTCGCTTGTCTTTGCCCCGTTCGAATATTCCATACAAGCGTGTCGAGGCATTGGCAGACAATCGCCAATCCCGAGTGGATTGAAAACCCGGCAGCGTATCGCGTACCTGAACCACGCCTGCATCGGTCTCCTCGAGCGAGCCATTCAGCGACTCGAAGGCCCAAAATTCATTGTAATTAAATGAAGGTGTTAAGCTCACAAACCCCAAACGCAGCTGGCTGGAAGCGGATGCCGTGTGTTTGATGCCGTTTCGAAATGAAACTTGGTCCCAATCACCGGAGCGGAAAATGCTATCTGGCGCCTGCATCGTTTGTTCAAACCGAGTTGAGCCCGTGACGGCAATCTCATCGAGAAGCCGGGTGCCTGCCGATTGCAGTCCCAATAATTTGCTCAAACTCGACCGTTGCAAGTTGAATGTCAAAGCGGGGAGCGTCAGATCGACATTGCCTGTCTGAGAGTTTTGAGAATGACGCGCGCTCATCGCCAGATTGAATGGCTTACCCGGAAACGACCTCGAATATTGCACACTCGATTGAAATGTGTTGGTCAAAAAGTCTTGCTGCGTAGCGCCAAGGTTAGACTGAAAGTGGTCGCTAGAACCAAAATTCACGCTGGTGTTGAAGCGGCTGTTAGGCTTGGCACGGTTATCTTGATTGTGCGTCCACCGCACGAAAAACTGACTCTGCTTGCTGAGACTGGGCAACCCCGCGAAACCAAATCGCTGGCGCTGATAACTGAGATTCAGGTTGCCGCTCGCCCAATACCGGACTTTGTAATTGGTACTGCTACGAATCGCCCAGGACCCTCCCGTGTAGATGTCTCCGGTGAGCCGGGTGTCTGCATATTCACCAAGCGGCATGTAATACCCCAAATCTTTCAGGAAAAACCCAAGGCTACCTCCATTCCCGTAACCGGGCATCAGCAGACCATGGCTGCGTTTTTCAGGTGCCGTTGGAAACCAACCAAAAGGCAAAGCGAGGGGAGTTGGGATTTTTCTGAATTTGAGGTAGAAAGGACCTGAAATTACTTTTTCTCCCGGAATCATAATGGCTCGCTTCAGGTGAAAATGAAAGTGGGGGTTCTCTGCATCGCATGTGGTAAACTTGGCATTGGCCACATGAATCTTTTCGTTTGATTGCCGCTTTGCCACTTCGGCATGAAACACCGCTTCGCCTTGCACGGTAACCGCTTGCCGACTCAATCCCCTGCGAGATTTCAGATCAAAGCACAGTTCGTCTTGATCAAAGGTTTGCCCACCTTGTGTAAGAACAGGCCGGCCGATCCAGGCCCCGGCGGAATCCCGACGCCCATAGGCACACGCCTGGTTGGTCGAAGCTGTGTAGATGATTCGATCCGCTTCCAGCCGGATGTCATCAAGGGCGACAAACGCCTGCCCAAACAGTTCTACTTGAGACGAATCCACATTCAAATGAGTGGAATCAGACGCCCCCCATTTCACTTCAAATGATGCTTGTGAAGGCGCGGCAACGGAGTCCTGCACTGCCTCTTCGACTGGAGTTTGCCCCATCGCAAAAAGCGGGGTGATTATCCACATACCGACACGGAAAATCCCCTGCAGACAGACGATGCAAAGACCCGACGACGTTTTAGATTTGAACTTACCCATGAACCGGCAAACAAAACTAACGAAACAGGCGGTGCTATGCGCCATGACAGCAATGATAATGCTGTCCGTTTCCTTTGCGCCCCTTCCTCCAACGATGGTATTGGTGATCGATGCCGGGCACGGAGGCTCTGACCCAGGCAACCTCGGCACTGGACGGTATGGAGAAACTGAAAAAGAGGTCACCTTAGATGTGGCGTTGCTGCTGCGCAATTACATCACAGAACGATTTCCCGATGTGAAAATTGTCATGACCCGAACGGGTGACTCTTATCCGTCTTTGCAGAAACGCGTGGCCATTGCAAATGACGTCCAAGCTGACCTCTTCATGAGCATTCATTGCGATGCTTTTACAAATCCTCAGGCTAGCGGTTCCAGTACATTCGTGATGGGTATGCATAAATCAGAAGAAAGCCTCCGAGTGGCGATGCAAGAAAACGCATCCATCTTTCGGGAGGATGATTACAAAATGCGATACGCCGGTTTCGACCCGGATGATCCAGACACGTACATCGCACTCGCTTTGAAACAATCGGTTTTCGTCAATAAAAGTTTGGAACTGGGCAGCCTCATTCAAAGCCAATTCCAATCCCGAGTTGGCAGAAAAGACCGGGGAGTTCGACAAGCGGGGTATTACGTCATCAGTTTCACACAAATGCCTTCTGTATTGGTCGAACTGGGGTTTTTAACCAATCCATCTGAAGAGGATTTTTTGAATTCAAACAGTGGCAAGGAACTCATGGCCTCCGCTTTACTTCGCGCATTCAGAACCTACAAGGAAAAGTATCATCCCGGCCCGGAGGAGCGTCTGCCTCAGACCACGGAAAGCCCCTTACCGAATTCTCCCGCACCCACAGAGGCATCGGAGCCCCGCGATTCCACGCATGAATCTCCCACCTTTCGCGTACAAATATTGGCATCCCAAGATCCCTTATCCACAGCTGATTCACGGCTTGAAGGCCTCACGCCTGTCGTGGAGTATCTTCGTAACGGTCTTTATAAATATGCGGTGGGGTCATTCTCCAATTCTGTCCAAGCCAGCGTCTACAAATCCCAACTACAAAAGAAAGGGTATCCAGACGCCTTCGTTGTTAAATTCGAAGGGACAACTTGGGAAGAACAAGGAGTCAAACCCCTCCGTAAAAACTGATTCACGTGGCACAAGTCTCGAAAGAATTTCGCATTGGAGCATTGGTCTTAGCAGGACTCATCCTACTTGTCCTTGGTGTCAATTACCTCAAAGGCTTCAATCCTTTCGCGGCGTCCAATACCTACTATGCGCATTACGAGAAAATCGATGGTTTAGCTGTTTCAAACCCTGTGCTCGTCAATGGCTTCAAGGTCGGCCAGGTAACTCAGGTGAAATTCTCTGAATCAGGGGATGGATCGCTCCTGGTCAGCTTTGATATTGAAGAATCTGCTTTGCAGTTGAACCGAGATTCCAAGGCCAAAATCACCTCAAGTGACTTATTCGGGACCAAAGCCATCGACCTGATCTATGGAACGAGTGACGAATTGGCTGCTCCGGGTGACACCTTGTTGAGTGATCTCGAGGTCGGCATCGCCGAAGCGGTAAGAATTGAATTGATGCCTCTCAAGAACAAGACAGACCAACTGATTGACGGGGTAGATGACATTCTTGAAAACCTCAAGTCCGTTTTTGAAGCCGATGCTACCTTGGGATTGCCCACGGCCTTTGAGAGCATTCAACGCACCGTCGAAAGCTTGGAGCAAACCTCGTTGAAACTCGACGCGATGGTAGCCGAAAACCGATCAACATTGAATAGCATATTCAAGAACGTGGATGGCATTACGACCAACTTGAAGAACCACAATGACGACCTGTCCAATGTGATGGAAAATTTCTCGGAAATATCAGACTCTTTGGCTGCCGTGAATTTCGCCGAAACCATTCACCGGGCAAACTCAGCATTGACACAGGTCGATGAAATTACCCGCAAAATCAACAACGGTGAAGGTTCACTGGGGCAATTGGTCAACAGCGATTCATTGCACAATGGGTTGGTCGCTACAAACCTCGAGCTGCAGTACCTAATCAATGACCTCTATTTGAATCCCTGGCGGTATGTCAGGGTATCGGTCTTTGGTAAAAAACAAGAAAAGTCGTTATCCAACAAAGAGCTCAAGAAATTGCGTGAAATCATTGACGAAGAACTCGACAAACGGTCTTCTGACGATTCCTGAACCTTGTTTAAATGATCAGTCAACTCCTGTTCCTTCTTCTACTCAGTACGGGCATCTTCTTTTTTGCCCAGCGCATCGGAGTCATCCGGCGAAACATCCAATCAGGTCGTGATTGGGATGGGTCCGATCGCAAAGCAGAACGATGGGCCACAATGGCCCGCGTGGCGCTGGGGCAAGGCAAAATGACCGCACGTCCCGTAGCTGGGGTCATGCACATTTTGATCTACGTGGGGTTTGTCATCATCAACATTGAAATCCTCGAAATCCTGATCGATGGGCTGTTTGGAACGCATCGCATCTTTTCCTTTCTCGGACCTCTGTACGATTTCCTCATCGCATCTTTTGAATGGCTCGCCTTGGGTGTCATCGTCGCCTGTGTGGTCTTTTTTGTTCGCAGAAACGGCCTTGCCCTGGCACGTCTCACCTCAAAAGAATTAAAAGGCTGGCCTTCGCTCGACGCCAACATCATTTTGGTGGTGGAAGTACTTCTGATGTTCGCATTCTTGAGCATGAACGCAACGGATTCCATTGCACAGAGTCGTGGACTCGATCATTACGTGCCTGCGGGAACATTTCCAATCAGTTCCTTTTTGATTCCTCTGTATTCGGGATTATCTGATGCAGGGGTGATGGCCATGGAACAGGGCATGTGGTGGTTCCACATTGCGGGTGTGCTCGCATTCTTGGTCTATGTCCCTTATTCCAAGCACTTTCACATCATTTTAGCCTTCCCCAACACCTACTTCTCCAGCTTGAATCCCATAGGTCAGATGGATAATATGGCAGCGGTCAAAAAAGAAGTGGACCTCATGATGGATCCTCAGGCCGATCCTTACGCGTCAGCTCCAGCGACCGATGGGCCACCGGCACGGTTTGGCGTCAAAGATGCTCCGGACTTAACGTGGAAACAGCTACTCGAATCATACACTTGCACAGAGTGCGGCCGATGCACCTCAGAATGCCCGGCTAACCAAACCGGAAAACTCCTCAGCCCTCGCAAGATTATGATGTCAACGCGGGACCGAATCGAAGAAATTGGACAGTCGCGCGAAGCCAACGGCGGGGAATGGAAGCCCGATGGGAAATCATTGCTTGGCGATTGGATTACTGAAGAGGAACTTTGGGCCTGCACCAGCTGCCAGGCTTGCGTCGAAGCATGCCCCATCAACATCTCCCCGATGGGCATAATTTTGGATATGCGCCGCAGCCTGATCATGGAAGACAGCAAATCGCCCGAATCGATTACCACCATGTTCAACAACATCGAAAACAATGGCGCACCGTGGGCGTTTCCCGCAGGAAGCCGAGGTGATTGGACCCAAGAAGTATAACCACACCATGAGCTCATTTCACATCCCTACCATGGCCGAAATGACGGCTGCAGGAAAAGCACCCGAGGTACTATTTTGGGTCGGTTGTGCCGGAAGCTTTGACGACCGCGCGAAGCGCATCACCAAAGCCATAGCCCGCATTCTAAATGCTGCTGAAACGTCCTTCGCTGTGCTTGGACAGGAGGAGTCATGCACGGGTGATCCCGCCAAGCGCGCAGGCAACGAGTTCTTGTACCAAATGCAAGCAGCGCAAAACATAGCCACCTTAAACGGCTATGGAATCAAGCGAATCATTACCGGTTGCCCGCATTGCTTCAATATGCTCAAGAACGAATACCCCGAATTGGGCGGCCAATATGACGTCTTGCACCATACACAGTTCATTCGGGAGCTGATTGAAACAGGCAAATTGCGCATGTCAGGTGACCAGCCGTTCAAGGGTCGCAGGATTACTTTTCATGACCCCTGTTACCTCGGACGAGCCAATGGAGAATACCTCGCGCCTCGAGAGGTCATCTCGAAACTCGACGCCGAACTCATGGAGATGCGACGTTGCAAACAAAATGCCATGTGCTGCGGCGCAGGCGGAGCGCAAATGTTCAAAGAGGCCGAGCCTGGTGAGCGTGAAGTCAACCACGCACGAACGGATGAGGCCTTGGAAACCCAACCCGAGGTCATTGCGACCGGTTGCCCATTTTGCAATACCATGATGACCGATGGCGTGAAAAATGCCAACCAAGAGTCCAACGTAGAAGTCAAAGACATCGCAGAATTAATTGCTGAAGCAGCCGATCTGCTCGAAACACCTGCATCATAATCATCCCAATGCTATTAGAAGGAAAAGTCGCCATCATCACAGGCGCATCACGCGGAATTGGCAAAGCCATCGCACAAGAGTTTGTTCAGCAAGGAGCGACCGTAGCCTTTACGTATCATTCCTCCGAAGAGAAAGCACGTGCCTTGGAAGCCGAGCTAACCCAAAACGGCGGCAAGGTGAGAGGTTTCAAATCCGATGCCGCTCAAATGGATCAGGCTGAGGTCTTGGTCAAGGATGTAGTCGATGCATTCGGAACGGTGGACATTGTCGTCAACAATGCAGGAATAACAGACGATACCTTGCTCATGCGAATGAATGAAGACCAGTGGGATCGAGTCATCAATGTCAACCTCAAATCATGCTTCGCATTGACCAAGGCGGTTATGCGGACCATGCTCAAAGCGCGCGCTGGAAGCATCATCAATGTGAGCTCCGTTGTCGGCGTTCAAGGCAATGCGGGACAAGCCAATTACGCTGCCTCCAAAGCGGGCATTCTTGGGTTTACAAAATCTGTCGCGTTGGAGTTAGGCTCCCGCAACATCCGATGCAATGCCATCGCTCCCGGATTTATTGAAACGGAAATGACGGCCTCTTTGGATGAAAACACGGTACAAGGCTGGCGAGATGCGATACCATTAAAGCGCGGCGGTCAACCAGAAGATGTGGCGCAATTGTGCACTTTTCTTGCCAGCGATATGAGTTCCTACATCACCGGTCAGACCATCTGCATCGACGGCGGGATGATCACGGCATGAGCCCATCCATCATCTGAACTATGCTGCTTCAATTGGACATACCGCGTGACTGGATCGTGGAGGTCGAAGCCTGGCAGTGGTTCATTGTCGTTGGCGCAGCAGCACTCATGGCATTCTGGCTTTATGGCTGGAGGGCCGGCATTGGTCGCAAAAGCACGGGGAGTGGTCTATCCCATATAGGACGCTTGCTGTTGGGCACCATGCGGTTCATAACGTTGGTTGGCTTGGGATTTTTGTTGCTGGAACCTTTAATCCGCAGCCAGTTATTCGATGAGGAGCCACCGCTAGCCGTCGTGCTGATGGACGAAAGCGCATCCGTTTTCGCACGCGGTGATTCTGCTGCTGAGACACAACAAATTCTCGATTGGGTTGAAGGACTCCAAACCTCGATTGAAAACGCCGGAATGGTCGCAGAATGGTATGGTTTTGAGAAACAACTGAGGCCGGTTATGAGCAACTCCGATACCGCTTGGACGTGGTCGGGAAGCCAAACCAACCTCGACGCGGCCGTCCGAGAACTCTCTGCCCGCATAGAAAACCGCAACATTGCAGGAATCATTCTAGCGAGTGACGGACTGGTCAACCGAGGCGCATCGCCTGACTTTGGAATAGAATGGCCGAATGTACCTGTCTGGACCCTGGGCCTTGGAGATACGACCAAGGTGAAAGACCGCTGGATCAGTCGAGTCAATCACAACCCAATTGCTTATTTGGGGAACACTTTTCCTATGGAGGTTTTCATCGAATCTCAGGGGCTAAAAGGAGAGACCGCCCAAATTCAGGTGTACCATCGTGGGGAGTTATTGGAGTCCCAACGATGGACAACATCAGCCGAAAAAGAAATTCAGAAATGTGCGTTTCAACTTCCGGCTACCGACGTGGGAATGCAACGCTACGAGCTGCGCATTGCATTGAACAACAAAGAAGTTGATCCGAGCAATAACCGCCGAGTTTTTTATGTTGAAGTACTCGAAAGCCGCAAAGTCATTGCTTGCATCGCTGCTTCTCCTCATCCTGATTTGGGTGCCATCCGCATGGCTTTGGCTGAATTAGAACCTTATGAAATACGGTCATTTCAACTGGCCAATCTGCAGGACGCAGAAGCCTTGAATGAGGCCATTCGTAGTTCGGATGTGATCATAGCGCATGACTTGATTGGAGAATCTTGGGGAGGTATACCTTGGACCCAGCTCATTGCCATGAATGGCGTGCCTGTGTGGTGGTGGGCGGCTTCGGAATCCACTTGGTCGTATTTACAGCAGCCCAATACCTTAGGTGTCGAGATGTCACGTTCTGGCGACCTCAATCAAATCCACCGGGCTCGAATCAATCCGTCTTTTACTGCGCTGGAATTTCCCAACGGGACGGAAGAAGCGATTCGGGAATGGCCACCAATGCAGGGTCCTTTTGAACAAACCACGTGGTCTCCTGCCTGGTCTCTATTGATGTATCGGCAATTTGGAGACATCGAAACCAACGATGCATTCTGGGCAATTCGAGGCGGAGCAGCGGGGACGATCGGAGCAGCAGGTTCCCGTCAAATCCTTTCCATTGGCGAGGGCCTCTGGCGATGGCGGATGCGCAACTACGTCCAAAACGGAGACCACTCGGTCTTTAACCGTTTCATTCAACAGCAGGTGCAATTTCTCGCCGCCAAGGACGTCAGAAAGCGTCTGATGGTTCAAACGGAAAAGCGAATCGCCGTGGACGAGCGCATCAATTTTCGCGCCCAGGTTTATGATGCTTCTTGGAGTGCCACGAAAGAAGCCACTGTCGTTGTTTACTTGACCGACGAAATGGGCCAGGTTTACAATCGGACTTTGCTGTTGTCGGACCAAGGCTATGCCGCTGATTTCGGAAGGATGACAGCCGGCAACTACCGATGGAAAGCGACCAGTGAACTCGACGACCAAGTATTCGAAGATTCAGGATCACTTATTGTAGAGGACACCCAGCTCGAACGCACCAATTTATCGGCTGATCACGGCGTCTTGATGCGAATCTCGAACCAAACAGGAGGAGCCTATATGGGAGAAGTATCCAATACAACGTCTGAGGAACTCGTTCGGGCGATGGATCAAATGGGCATCCCCACGCCCATCCTCCATGAGCAAACCACATTACGAGATGCAGTCGAATGGATTGCATTACTCCTATTCATTCTCGCCTTGCTTACCGCAGAATGGATCATCCGGCGCCGGACCATCGGATATTGAATTCCATCGACTTGAAAAAAATGCCAATTCGACGCGTTGGTGAGACATCCGACTCGAGTCCTGCCTTAGATTTGAGCTATGTCACAACAACCCAACCCAGCCAACATGCGACGATTGCTTATCGTTACGTTGGTATTAGGCCCCATTCTTCTGCTTTGGGGATCGCTCACAGTCAACATTCCCTCAGGCCATGCCGGTCTGTTATTTCACACCTTCGGTGCAGGCATTGACCCAGCGGATGAGCCGTTGAATTCAGGCTTTCATTTCAAAGCGCCTTGGAATAAGGTATATGATTATGAAATTCGCCAAAAGGACAGGATGGAGCGTTTGGAAGTCCTCAGCTCCAACTTACTCAAAATCGAAATGGACTTGACTGTGTTTTACCAACCCGACTTCCAGTCTCTGGGCTTATTGGAAATCGAGCGCGGAAAGAACTATGAAGAGAAGGTCGTCGTTCCTGCGATGCGATCTGTTGCGCGTGAGGTCATCGCAAAGTACCTTCCCGAAGAGTTCAACACAACCCGAAGGGATGAGATTCAATCGGAAATCGACGAACGGATGCGCGAAAAACTGTCAGAAAATTACTTGCAGCTGAATGACGTGCTGATCCGTAACATTAGCTTGCCGAAGAAGTTAGAGGAAGCCATCGAACGCAAATTGCAGCAGGAACAAGAATCGTTGGAGTACGAGTTTCGTCTTGAGAAAGCATCGAAAGAGGCTCAGCGGATGCGAATTGAAGCAGAAGGCATTCGAGACTACCAGGAAATTGTGTCGCGTGGCATCAGCCAAGAATTGCTGAAGTGGAAAGGAATTGAAGCAACATCAGCTTTGGCTAACAGCCCCAACACGAAGGTTGTTGTCATCGGTTCAGCCAAAGACGGTCTACCGCTTATCCTGGGAGACAATTAATAAATCACTACAAAACAGCCTGCAAATATCAAAAAACCCCGCCAATGGCGGGGTTTTTTGCTTCGTCCATTGGACGACTGTGCATCAAGTTTCCTGATTCAGGCCTCGACGTAAGTTCCTTTGGCTTTGGCTTGAGCAATGGCTGCCTTCAAACCAATCTTGCCGATGGTACGCATGGCAGACGTAGAAACACGCAAAGTAATAAAGGACCCATCCTCAGCATTGAAGAAACGCTTCTTCTGAAGATTTGGGTAAAACGTACGCTTGGTGCGGCGCTTGGAGTGGGAAACGTTATTTCCTACCATCACTTTCTTACCTGTAAGTTGACATATGCGGCTCATGACTGTGCTTTTTCGGACGGCAAAGAAACGAAATAAATCACTCCAATCCAACCGAGAATGCAACTTCTCATGGATTATGTTCGGCTTAGGCCGACCTCAATTCACGCAACAACCAGCCCATGCATTCCAATGCGGTACGCGCGATATTCCGACCGCGGTGATTACCGAGTTGAAGACAACGGGTATGCGTACCCTTAGGTGACGCCAGCGCGATCCAAATAGTCCCCACCGCCTTTGTCGGAGTAGCTCCACCTGGACCAGCAATTCCGGAAGTAGCCAGCGCATATGTGGTCTTCATTGCTTTCCGAACACCCTCAGCCATAGCCCTCACAACCTCTTCGCTTACCGCACCATGGGCCTCGATCAATTGTGCATCGACTCCCAAAACATGTGTTTTGATTCCGTTCGCATACGCCACAATCGAACCCTCGAAAACCGCACTCGCGCCTGGAATGGCCGTCAAGCGGGCTGCAATCGATCCTCCTGTGCACGACTCCGCGGTTGACAAACTCGCCTCTGCCCGGCCCAAGGCTGCGATTAGAGCCTCTTCCAGCGACATCCCATCTTCAGCAACAACGTGCTCGCCCGCTTGGTCCAACAGCTCTTTCATCGCATCATCCACGCGAGAATCCGCATCTTCACCTATGGAACTGAGTCGAATTCGAACCTGACCAGGCGCCGGTAAATAGGCGATGCCTATTCCCCGGGACTCCAACCCCTCTTCCCAGTCGTGCACGATAGCGCTCAAAAAACTCTCTCCAATTCCTTGGGTTAATACCGTCTTTTGATAGCGCACTGGCAGAGACCATTTAGACTCCACCCGGGGCATGACTTCTTCCTCCATCAACCCCTTCATTTCATACGGCACACCGGGCATGCTAACCACCACTTTGTCCTTGCCTTCGCGCAAGGTGTCAAACCACATCCCCATTGCCGTACCTCTCGGATTCGGCAGAATGACACACGACTCAGGCAAAAGAGCCTGATCGCAATTGGAAGGAAGCATTTTCAATTTACGCCCTTCAAACCATGCCGTAATCCGATCCAGCACATCTTGATCCAAAACAAGGTCTGTATTGAAGTAATCCGCCAAAGTATGCTTGGTTACATCATCCCGTGTAGGCCCCAGTCCTCCTGTTACAAGCACCAAATCCACACGGGACAGCGCCTCATCCAAGGCCGCCGAAATTTCGGAAGGTCGGTCTGAAATGGACACAATACGATTTACCGATACCCCCTTTTTTCTCAATTCCTCCCCCATCCAAGCGGAATTCGTATCCACTGTCTGTCCCAATAACAATTCGTCTCCAATCGTGATGATTTCCGCTTGCATGCCGCGAAAATACGTCGAGAAAGCAGGGCAAAAAAAAAGCCCTCTGCCTCCAAGGCAAAGGGCTTCATATAAATCTATTTACACCTATTGAATTGCCAAACGGATCACAGCTTGGTGATCACCTTGAGCAATGTTGACCAAGTAAATGCCTGGTGCCCAGTCTGAAGTTTCGATTCGTTCCACCAAGGCTGAAGTCTGCAAGGAAAGCACTTGCCGTCCGGTCATGCTCCAAACAACGATCTGGTGAGCTCCCGGTCGGTTGATGACCAATTCAACTTGGTCGTCCGCAGGGTTCGGGTACAAAGAGATATCGTTCAAATCAATGGGCTCCGCAATGCCAACCCAATCCTCATATTCCAGCGTCGCACAATCGCCCAAGTCATCTGCAGGCACGCGCAAGTGAACAATGTCATTGATATCCGCTGGATCCTCATCACCGCGGACATGCAATCCTGGCTCGAAATCACGCTGATAGATGATCTCCAATTGACCATTCACGACGTCTGGAGCAATGGATCCAAACACCGCTTCGTAGCCGTCGTAATCTTCATCAGGAGTTAAATCACATGCCTCTTCCGCGTTCCATGACAAGCCCCCATCCATCGAGTGCACTAAAAATTGGTGACGATAATTCTGAGCTCCCGTGGAGAAATTCTCCATGATGGCAGAATAGGTCACGTACAGGTTGCCCGAGGCATCCGAAGCAATGCTCGGGAATCCAGCGCATCCGACATAGTACGCAGCAATTTCATCAAAATCCAACGTGCCACTTTCATCGTAATCAAAGGAATAACCAATGATTTGGGCACTATCTGCACCCATGGATTCATTCCAGTAAGCCAATCCATTGGTACCGGGGAAGTAGCTCGTGGTTCCGTCAATGGTGTCGGCATCCATATAGTACATACTCCCGTAAGAGACATGTACTTGTCCGTAAGTATCAATGTGCACATCTCCTGCACCGTCCGTATTGAAATACTCTTGGAACAAACCATCATCGTTGTAATCTTCCGCAAATTCCTCGCCTTCTGGCAAACCCATATCTGCGACATACAAATCCACAGGGAAGTCTACGAGCAATTGCTTTGTCCACGTTTCTCCGTTGTCTTGGGAAATCATCACGAATGAATCGCTGAAATCGTTGAATGATGCGAACGCAACCGTATTGCCTCGCGCATGAATAGCGTACGTATCCCCGCTGAAGTTGGCGAAATTCGAGCTATCCAAATCGGCAAATGAATGGTCTATCATGTCCCATGTATCGCCGCCATCTTGTGATCGGTAATACAAAAGGGCGCCGTCTTGGCCGTTGTAAAGAACTCCTCCATTGCCTTCGGGTGTGGTGATGCAAATCACGTGGAGGCTGTTTCCATCCTCTCCACCAGCGGCCATACGGGGCCACAATTTCCCGACTTCAAGGTCGCTCGGCACGGAAGCTTCACTCCAAGCTCCGGCACCGGCATCCCGCCAAGCCATGTGCAAGGGTGTATCGATGCCAGGGTGACTCACCACCACCTCGCGTCCACTTGCTGTGTGCACGATGGAGGGCCAACCAATTCGAACCGATTCGATGCGCTCGTAAGCTACTTCTCCCCAGGCCGTGCCATCATAGAAATTATAGCCTGTTCCTCGATCGCTGAATGGCGTCAACTCCAAACTCATTGTCCATGCTGCAGAAACGGCCTCGCCGCCTCCAGCCATGCGGTCATCGATCGCCGCATTGGATTGTAAATCATACTGTGTGTAGCCAATCACTTGACGTTGGACCACAAGATCACGGTTTTGAATGTGCTCAAGATCCGTGTCCGATTGACCTTCCAAAGGCTGTTGTGGACGGTCGGAAAAATCCGCGATTGCCACGGTGGGCATCGGAGCCGCCACACGCATAGCTGGAGCCAATTGAGGGACATCTTGAAGAATGGTTTGGCCAGTTGATTGGACTGATTGAGTCCATCCTAAACCGGCGATAGTCGCCCACATCAGAACGACAAGGGTAAAGTGCTTCATGTTGTTTTAGGTTTGAGGTGAAAAAGTACCTCAAAGAACCCAAAAACTCCAATTCTACGGGCCTTAGTTATTCAGAATGTGCCAATCTGGCCAAAATGCTCTCCCGACCGACCACTTTTTGGTCAAGTTCGACACAGATTTCGGCATCAAGTGGCAAAAAAACATCGATGCGAGATCCAAATTTGATGAACCCCACCTCATCTCCGGCGTCCAATTCTTGCCCCTCCTTCATGTACCAGCAGATACGACGAGCAACCGCGCCAGCGATTTGCCGAAACATGACCGTTCCGAATTCACCTTCAACGACGTGGGTCGTCCGCTCGTTTTCGGTACTCGACTTGGGATGCCAAGCCACCAAATATTTGCCAGGATGATAGCGCGAAGCCAAAACCTTTCCGGAAAGTGGCGCCCACTGAGCATGGACGTTGAGCGGGCTCATGAAAATGCTGACTTGAATGCGCTCATCTTTGAACCACTCCGTCTCCTTGACCCGCTCGATAACCACCACTTTCCCATCACTTGGGCACAGAACATCAGCCGGATTCTGAAGACCGATCTGCCGCGAAGGCATGCGAAAAAAATTAATAACGAGCCCCAGTAGAACAAGTGAGAGCAGCACTCCTATTGCAGTTCCCCACCCTGGGATCAAGGCATGCAGAAGCGATGTGATTGCAACACCCGTAACAATCGAAACGATTAACGTTGCTTTTCCCTCTCGATGAAACGTCATGGAAGAATGGTTTTCAGAGTGAATTCGAATGAAAGCAAAGATAGCAGGACGAGGTATACTGGGCCGGTCAGCATAAAGCCATCGAACCGATCCAAAACACCGCCATGGCCCGGCATCAATTTACCTGAATCTTTGATTCCGTTCCGGCGTTTCCAGGCGCTCTCAATGAGATCTCCTGCTGTCGCTAAAACAGCTACAAGAAGCCCCATCCAAAAAAAATCCCCCCCCAAAAGACACCAGGCCATCAAAGATGCAAATACCGCACCGCCAAAGAGGCCTTCCCATGATTTTCCTGGAGAGACATGAGGCATCAGCTTATGCTTACCGAAGGGTTTACCGACGAAATATGCACCCGAATCATTGGTCCAAATGATGAAGATTAAACTCAATAAAGCTGATGGTTCATACGCTCCTGAATTGCACCAAGGAATTCCAAGGACCATGCACATCCACAATGCAACAAAAGCAGAAAACCCCCAAACAGCAGAAGGCGATGCCTTTTGTGACCCCTGCATGAATTCGCGAACGGCCAGCGAGGAAACCACAATCCATAGCACCGCATTGCTCCATGGTCCAAGCGCAACTGCTGCTATGACGATGGCACCGAAGATGATTCCGGTGATCATTCTCGTGAATGTCTCTTTCATGATGGGTCCCCTGCGTTTTGCGGGGCATCTTGAGCGAGGATGATGGTTTTCGCGCGCTCGACATCATCATCTTGCACCAATAGCTCAACAAATCCAAACAGATAACTGCTGTCCCGTTTATTCAAGACAACGGCCGGGATTTGATGCTCATCGAGCATCGCCCTTCGCAGCTCCACGGCAGGAGGGAACCCGTCAGAATATACGACAGTCCAGCCGTTCATTCAGAAGGGGTTTCATTCTCTTCAGCAGCTGGTGATTCAGTCTTGTCTGAGCTGGGAATGACCTCCTCTGTCTTGTTCGTAGGAACTACATCATTCGCCTTTGGCGCTTGCACTATCGGTTGTTCTGGCTTCTTAAATGGTCGTTCGCCCAATATGCGCTCAACATCCTCACGGAAGATGACCTCATTTTTCAACAAAGAATCAGCCAGTGCGCTCAACTTATCTGAATTCTTCTGCAGGATCTCTTTGGCACGTAAATAAGCGCCTTCAATGAGCTTGCCCACCTCTTCATCAATGATGCGAGACGTCTCTTCAGAATAAGGCTTCGTGAACATTTGGTCCCCCTGACTATCGTAATAGCTGCGGTTTCCAATGCGATCATTGAGACCATATACCGAAACCATGGCGTAGGCTTGTTTCGTTACTTTCTCCAGATCACTCAGGGCGCCTGTAGAGATTTTTTCGAACACCAAATCCTCGGCTGCTCGTCCTCCTAAAGCTGCGCACATCTCATCTAACATTTGCTCCGTAGTGGTGATTTGTCGTTCTTCAGGCAAATACCAAGCAGCCCCCAAGGACTGCCCACGAGGCACAATGCTCACCTTGACAAGCGGAGACGCAAACTCAACCAACCAACTTACGACAGCGTGACCCGCCTCATGAAACGCAATTGTGCGCTTCTCCTCTTCCGAAATAATTTTGGTCCGCTTCTCGAGCCCCCCTATAATGCGATCAACTGCATCGAGAAAATCTTGGTGAACGACCTTCTCCCTTCCTTTTCTTGCCGCAAACAATGCCGCCTCATTGCAAACATTGGCAATATCAGCGCCGCTAAAACCTGGAGTTTGCCTTGACAAGAATTCCACATCGATGGACTCGTCCACCTTGATCGGGCGCAAGTGAACTTCGAAAATCGCACGTCGCTCTGTCAAATCTGGCATGTCTACATAGATCTGACGATCAAATCTACCCGCTCGCATGAGGGCTTTATCGAGAATGTCTGCACGGTTGGTCGCTGCCAAAATGATCACGCCACTGTTCGTGCCAAACCCATCCATCTCCGTCAACAATTGGTTCAACGTATTCTCGCGCTCATCATTCGATCCCATGCTCGCGTTCTTGCCTCGGGCGCGCCCAATAGCATCAATTTCATCAATGAAAATAATTGCCGGTGCCTTCTCCTTGGCTTGTTTGAAAAGGTCCCTCACCCTTGACGCCCCAACCCCGACAAACATTTCAACGAAATCAGATCCGCTAAGTGAAAAGAAGGGGACCTGTGCCTCGCCTGCGACTGCTTTCGCTAGAAGTGTCTTACCGGTACCTGGAGGGCCAACCAACAAAGCTCCTTTGGGGATTTTCGCTCCCAGATTGGTGTACTTCTCAGGCGCTTTCAAAAACTCGACAATCTCTTCTAGCTCTTCCTTTGCTCCATCCAGCCCAGCGACGTCTTCAAAATTCGCATCCGTGCCTTTCCCTTTTTCGAACAACTGCGCTTTCGACTTTCCAATATTGAAAATCTGTCCGCTTCCGGCACCACCGCCACCCAAACGCCTCATGATCAAGACCCACACCCCGATCATCAATGCAAAAAAGATCACGTAGGTGAACATTTGCTGACCCCACTCGTTCACCGGCTCATACACATAATCGAAGTCATTGGACTCCGAAAGCGTCTTCAGGTCTTGCAAGTAGGCATCTCCTGCAGGCACATTTAACCAATAGTCTGCTCCTTGATAAACGGACTTCAACAGCCCGGGTTCCTCTGAGTCATCCCGCATGGATTCACGCGCTGAATCCTTGAGGTAAACGCTCGCTCGTTGACCATCAAAAACCAACCGCTTGATCTTTCCGCCCTCGATGTAAGATTTAAATTCAGACCATTGAATTTCTCGGCCATCTTGGCTGCTATTCATCATCAACATCCCGAGAAGCAGGACACCTATAATGGCATAAATCCAATAAAAGTTCATCGACGGTTTCCCGTCTCCTTTGTTGCCCGGAGGCTGATTCTGCTTGTCTTCCATTGATGTATTCAAACTTCTGCGAGGGTGCTAATGTTCGCATCGCCCCATAATTCCTCTAAAGCATAACGACTTCGTGCTTCTTCATGGAACACGTGAACGACAATGTCACTGTAATCCAAAATAGCCCATTCTCCATTTCGAAGGCCTTGTTTGCCCCAAGGCTTTTCGTTTGCCTCCTCTGCTGTTAGTTTTTCCACGGACTCGGCCAACGCCTCAACCTGCGTTCGGCTCGTTCCATGGGCTACGACGAACCACCCAGCAACAGCATGCGGAATCTGACGAAGGTCCAAAATGGTTATTTGCTTGCCTTTTACCTCCTGCAAGCCGTTGATAACGGCTCCGAGTAATGGCGTATCGTGTAACGATGATGGGCTATTCATTCACTTTCGTTCAGCCCGAAAGATACGGTGATTACCTCGTAAAGTGACGGCGTCGAATGCGAAAACATGCCAACTTTCTACCCTATTTTCACGGGCAACGATGAAGGTATTTTTCAATCACTTCAAACAAACCACCAGCTCGAATGACATCGCGAGTGAGTGGCTTAAACAAGCCGAACCCGGCAGTGTTAATGTGGTGACCACCGACGACCAGACAGGCGGCCGAGGGCAACGCGGCCGAGCGTGGGATCAACGGCCTGGGCTGGACCTCGCATGGTCAATGGCCATCAAGTGGCCTCTCGAACAGCATAGAGGCTCAAAAATTCCTGAACCGATTTTGTTCAACAAAGCCGTTGCAGTTGCCATCTGGTCCCTTGTGGACTCCGCACTTCCGGGTTCGGAATTGACTGGAATCAAATGGCCCAATGACATCTTAATTCGCCGAGATGCAGGCCGAATGGCATGGCAAAAATGTGCTGGAATGCTCATTGAAAATGCCTGGAAGGGTGAGCGTTGGGATGGCAGCGTTATCGGTGTAGGAATGAATGTCAATTCCGACCGCTCCTCAGAATCTGGTCGAACATCGCTTCGGTCAGAGACCAAAAAATCTTGGGACATTTCAACCCTTGCAATCGAACTGCATGAAACCGTGATGCATCAGTTGCAGATCCTCGAAAAAGATGGACGTCAGATAGAGTCGGCATATCAACAAGCTCTAATTGGAACGAACCATTGGCTTCCATTCACCCTGCAGGCTGAACCAGGATGGGGAAAGATTCACTCCGTGGACCTTCAAGGAAACTTGCTCATGCAATGGCGGATGAACGAAACTTCGAAAGCCCGGGACCTTTCGGTTGCCCAATCGAACCAACTTCGCTGGGACGGATTGGATTCGGACGCTTCGGCCTAACTCGATTGCAATCAGTCAGACGGATTCGTCAACCGGAAATGCCTTTTGTACTGCTTCGGCCATGCCGCTAAAAATCGATTGCAACGGTTTTTCTGCCATCATTTTCATGAATGGATTCAACTCAGCATCGCATCGCACCTGCAGGGTGCTCGTCGCAGATTCGGAATCCGCTTGGTCCGCTTCGATTTCGATATCAAGTTTAAAACGAATGGGCGTTCCTTTTTGAGAAACGTAATGCACATGATGAGATGAGGGGCCTTCCAATCGCTTGATGATGACCGAAAAACCTCCAGCCACCTTGAAAGAACATTGGTCGCCCTCCGATGTAAACGCTTGAACATATTCCTCCGGCAACAATGGCTCGAGGTTGGCAGGATCATTCAAGTGGTCGCAAAGAAATTCTGGAGACCGGCCAACACGTATAACTGGACTTTCTATGATCATTTCTTGGCTTCTTGACTTTGGTCAAACGCCTCACTCCAACCTTTCGGATCCCGATTCCAATCATCCAACATCATACGTTGCGAGCCATTCAGATAACCCTCCTGCAATGCCTGGTCTAGCATGGTCGGATAATCTGTGAGCGTCAGCCAAGGGCAGTTCGCAGCCTGAAATGCCGAATTGGACACTTCAAAACCATAGGTGAAAATAGCGATGAGTCCCTTGACTTCGATTCCCGCATCTCGCAGGGCATCCACAGCTTTCAAGCTGCTTTGTCCTGTTGAAATCAAATCCTCTATCACGACCACATTGGAAAGCACCGTCAAGTCACCTTCGATGGCATTTCCCATGCCATGGTCCTTTGCCTTCGACCGCACGTAAATAAAGGGCAGACCAAGTTCCTGGGCTACCAAGGCGCCAAGAGCAATTCCACCCGTCGCCACTCCCGCAATGGCATCGACCTTTCCGTATTGATTCTCAATCGCTTCCACGGCCAACTGACGAACAAATGTTCGAACCGTTGGATGACTCAGCGCTTTTCGGTTATCACAATAAATAGGAGACTTTCGGCCACTGGCCCAAATAAAGGGGTCATTCGGACGCAATTGAATTGCCTTAATTCTCAAAAGGAATTCCGCAACTTTTCGCCTACTTTCAACGGACAAAATCATAGTGCGAATGTATGAAGTTTATATAATGAATCGGCCGGTAATCTTTCAAGAAAATCCCCCGACAAGCAACAACGCACTGATCATCCGGGAACCTGAAAAATCCAGTTTGAATGGCCTTCCCAACCTCATCCGCCAAAACCCAGACATTCAATCTGTTGTGCTATTGAGCGAGGACCCCGAACGGCTTTGGATGCAGTTTTGCTACGGGTACAAGGAGATCTTGGCAGCCGGTTGTGTGGTAAAAAACAACGAAGGAGCCTATTTGTGGATTGAACGGAATGGCAAGTGGGACTTGGCCAAAGGAAAAGTTGAATCCGGCGAGAGCATCGAAGAGGCCGCAGTGAGAGAAGTCCAAGAAGAAACGGGTATTGGACAATTGCGCTTGAAACACGATTTGGGAAAAACGTATCACACCTATGACGACGCCGGAACACCTGTTCTTAAAACCACTTTTTGGTTTCATGCAGAACATGCGGGAGGGGCGACAAAAGGCACACCGCAAGCCATCGAAGGCATTACCGGTGTACACTGGGAAAAACCGCCTTTTGCCTCTGTTATCCGAGCAAATGCCTACCCAAGCATTCTTGCATTGATGGAACGAATTGAACCCCCAGAAGCCTAAAAGCCTTCGTTACCTCTCGGGAAGCAGCTTCAACAAATGAGCATGCAATCCCTGACTCGGCAATGGCGTATCATCAGAGACGATGCGATCGTCCTGATCGAGCACCACAATTTGTGGAATGACAGATAGCCCCAACTTTTCCATTATTTGCGGAGAATTCCCCACCCACCCGATGGTTTCATCCAGCGTGCGACGCGCCGACAAGGTTTCTCGCCACAACCCTTGATTTTCATCCAAGGAAAGTACGACCCAGCAGATGTCCCGGCGATCCAATTTTTCCGCCACCTGATTGAACATTTCTCGCTCTCTTCTCGCTAATCCTGATCCGCTTTTTAAAGCCAAGATTACCTTCCAAGGTTGCCTGCAATCATCTTGAATTGAGCTCAACTCCTCATTGGGCAACGTCCATGGAATGGTCCCCACCCATGCACCTGATTGACCAATGGCTCGTTGTTCCGCAAGGCGTTCATAAACGCTTAAAAATGCCTTTGGGAATCGGAATGTATTCCAGACCAATTCCGTCAATGGACTCGGCGAGACGATCGCTTTGTCCAGCCATGCAGTGGCTACTTCAGACCATGGCGCAGCTTTCCAAAGCGGCCCCATCGCAGCGGACAAAGAATCTCTATCGGCTAAAAACACGGCTTCATTGATCTTGTCCCAATCCACGAGCGCATCCCGCCACCACCCTCCATGTACGAGACGCCAGCAGGAGAATTTACCCGGAGATTCAAGCCATTCCATCGCATCAGCTCCTTTTAATTCCAGCGCACTTTGTTGCCAAAGCGAGTCCATTGCTGCTTGCCCTTTTCCATTGTTCAGGGCACCCGTCATTCTGATCTGCCACAACAATTGTCTTTCAACCGAGCCCGAAGCCTCTGTCTCCATGACATTCCAAATGGAATCAAACCGATGTTCCAATCGATCACTCAGATCCAATAAGCTATCACGTCCCTTCATTGCCATGCCAGAGATTCGAAGCACCAGGCTCTCCGCAATTTGATTGTTGACCTGATTTTGAAATGCCATCAGCGAGTCCATTCGGGTGCTGGGGTGCGCGCCAGCCCATCGGGTCAAACCCGGACTTCCCAGTAACCGAGACGCGACCTGGCGGCCAGGACGGATTTCCAACACGGCCTGTTCATCGGGACGAACCAAAACCATCCATGACCACGGAGGCGAGAGCAATTCAAATAAGGTGGGTGTTTCCAACTTTCCCACACTCCAATGAAAGGAACCATTTTCAGCAACCAAAATCTCCGGGGCCCATTCTGCCACAGGCAATGCAGGATAAAGGACTTTCTTAACGTGAATAATGCTGGGCGTGACATCCATTTCAATCAACCGGCCAGAAACCACGGTCTCCTGCGAAAACATCGGTGTAACTCCAAACAATACAAGAGCGAGCAGGCTACGCAGCATATTACTTTGGTGATGTCAATTCTAATCCTTCTGGTACAAAAGCGGAAGCATCTCCCCCATTCTTAAGGATTTCGCGAACCACATTTGAATGGATGTGGGCGAATTCAGGGTCGGTAAATAAAATCACCGTTTCAAGTGAAGGATGAAGCACCTTGGTCATTTGTGCAATCGTACGTTCGTATTCAAAATCTCCTCCGTTGCGCACCCCACGGATCAACCATTGAGCACCTTGCGACTTACAGAAATCTGCTGTTAACCCTTGAAAAGATTCCACCCGAACAGACGGAAACTCTTGGCAAACGGACGTCAACCATTCAATCCTTTCATCAAGTGAAAACATGGAATGCTTGGAAGAATTAACTCCAACTCCGAGAATGACCTCATCGAATAGCGGCAGCGACCGACGAAGAATGTTGAGGTGTCCTCGGGTGATGGGATCAAAGGAACCGGGGAAAACAGCACGTTTCATGGGGACGGTGGGGTTGGCGTTTGGAACAGGCTAAAATGCACGTGGCCATACTTTCGTGTTTCGATATAATGACGAGCTGAGGATACATCCGTTCGCTCTCCGTGCTCCAAGATAAACCAGCCACCGGGAACCAACAACGTCCCGCTTAGCACCGTTTCTGGGAGTTGTGCAAGCTGAGGTAAGTCAAAAGGAGGATCTGCAAAGACTATATCAAACTGAGTCAATGATTTTCCTGCGAACAACATCGCATCTCCTCGAACGATTTGCCACTGGTCGAGTTCCCAATCTCGCGCTAATTGGGATAAGCCTCGAATGGCTCGAGGATCCAATTCCACCGAAGTCACTGATTCTGCTCCGCGACTCAAAAATTCCAGTCCAACCATCCCCGTGCCCGCAAATAAATCCAACACCACCGCATCCGTGATATCGGCCCTTGACCGCATCAAATTGAACAAACCTTCGCGGCCAAAGTCCGTTGTTGGACGTCCGCGAAATCCTTTTGAAATCTTGGGTCGCCGACCCTTCCATTGTCCTCCTGTAATTCTCATCGCACAGCTTGATGTAAGAGATTCCAATCACCAACGTCTGCAGGTGGATCGTTTTTCCACAGCAACGCACCCTCCTCGATTTCAACATGCGGAAAAAATCGAGTGAATTGCTTCATCATTCCCGGGTGGCTTTCGACCGAACCCGAAAAAACAACTGCTGTTCTTTGCCGCGCATCTTCCGCCGCTGCATCGCCACCGCTGCGAACCATGGAATTCACCGCATGGTACAACACCCCTTCACCCTGCATGTCTTCCGTTACCATGCACCAAGCCAATTCGCCTTCATCAAAACGGCACATCAGTGCTCGATTGAGTCCCACATCTATGCTCAGCAAGGAAGCACAATCAGCAGGAATTGTACGCCTCTTTTGGAGCTCTAACCAACCCAACGTGCATGAACTCCAGCGCACATGAGGCCACGATTTTAGAAAGTCATCTCCCGCAGACCAAGGTCCACTTTCCATGAGTGTGACTTCCTCTCCGAGGCGCTCAGATTGGTAGGAACGACGCAAAGCGTTTGAAGGACCGTGGTGCATTTTTAGTACCTCACCCTCGATGCCGTTGGCCACGGCAGACGGCATTAAACTGCAGACAGGACGAAGCAGAGAAACCCAAACGGAACGAACACGGGCATACCGATCAGCCAACGATTGAAACCCTAACGGTTCTTCTTCTGAACCAAAGTCAAGTACCACATTTCCGTCTACAAGCATCCACCGCAAAACCATTCCATCCCACCCCAAAAGCAAGTCGGAATTCAATGCAATTAAATCAATTTCGCCAGTTTCCATCGGTGTGCGCATCGGTCAGGGAGCCGAAGCGCAAGGTATCCTTTTTTACTTTCTCTCGGCCAAATGGGGTCGGGTCCTTGACCAGCACCGTTGAAAGCAATAATCCACCTGATTCCACGCTGTCGGTTGCCAAAACAAACCGCTCGCCGCTCAATGGATTAAACCACAAACTGTCAACTGATACGCGAGGCAGCCGCTTAGAGTCTCGAATCTCAGGCGTGAAATTTTCAGCATAAAACGAGGTGTAGATGATGTCACGGACTTTGTAAGTCAATGAATCCATCGAGATTAAATCTATGAATTCATCTTCGGTCAACCCTAATTCTTCTGCCTTCACGGGGAGTTCTTCGCGGGTCAATACGTACCCCAAATCCCTGCTTTCTTGTTCTGGCAGCGTATCGTTGAACGAACCCATATTGAAGCTCACCGGAATCACTTCCTCAAACAGAAATGCCTGAAGGGTATCATAGCTGTTGCAATACACCCCATGAATGTCATGATAGGCATCTTGGGCATCGCGGATGTCCTTCAACGCTTGGATGGTTTCCGAATCCACTTGTGCCTTCAGTGTTCGAAATTCAATCTCTTCATCCACGCTGTAGAAGACTTCGTATCCAAGCCACAAAGCTGAAATGGTCCCTGCAATCATCAGCACACGGTAATGCGTGGGATTCATCTTCGCGAGAATCGCGGGCGTTGCCAAAATGGCAACTGCAATCAAGGCCAGCGAAGCGATCAGCATCGCAGTTGGTTGACTTTCGAGGGCATCTCCACTCAAGTATTTCACTAGAAAACTAGCTCCTGCGAAGAAGAGGAATATCGAAATGACGTACTTGTTGATCTCTTTGAAAAACTTATCCATTGGAATAGAATCAATCGGCCGGATTTTTGACCGAGTGCGAATCTACGACACATCGGGGGACGTAGGCAAAAACTGCAGGCGATGAAGTTGTTTTCAATCGGTGCATTCACCACCTACCTTCGCTTGGATGTTGGAGACCTCTGATCAAATCGAAACGTTTATCGACCGAATGGCGGGCCATTTTCCGCATCAGCCTACAGAGGGCCAAGGTCGATTGATACATGCGTTAGCTCGATTTTTCTTTAGCACCCAGCCCCGGTGTACCATCATGATTCGAGGCTACGCAGGCACCGGTAAAACCACGAGCGTAGGTGCTTTAGTCGGCGCATTGCGGACATATGGCCAGCGCCCGGTACTTTTAGCGCCAACAGGACGTGCCGCAAAGGTGATGCAGTCGTATGCGAGAATGCACGCTTCAACCATTCACCGGCACATATACCGCTCTCGAAAAAGCACGGATGGCAATCCTGCGTTTGGCTTAGCACCCAACACCCTCGAAAACACCGTCTTTATCGTAGATGAGGCCTCCATGATTGGTGAAGGGGGACAACGAAGCAGCCAGCAAAGCCTGATCTACAGAAGCTTATTGGATGATTTAATGGAATTTGTATTCAGTGGAGCCGGATGCCGTTTAGTTCTGGTCGGTGACGATGCCCAATTGCCACCCGTCGGCGAATCTGAAAGCCCCGCGTTGAACGAAAACCAGATGCGGCGGGATTTTGCTTTGACTGTTGCCACGATGCGATTAACGGATGTCGTACGACAAGAAATGGACAGTGGTATTCTATCCAACGCGCACCGTTTGCGCCTCCAAATCGATGAAAAGAACATCGGTTGGCCCCGATTTTCCCTGGAAGGGATGGCCGATTTGCACCGGATCAACGGCCATGAACTGCAAGAGTACATTGAGGATGCCTTTGCGCAGCATGGAGAGGACCACGTTGCCATCATCACGCGGTCGAATAAACGTGCGCAAGCGTTCAACCAACAAATTCGTCACCGCATTCTGTGGCGAGAGGAATCACTGGAGGCAGGTGATCGCCTCATGGTCGTCAAAAACAATTACCATTGGCTTGCATCGGTCGATAGCATCCCCACATCGTTGCTCGCGAATGGGGATGTCGTGATTGTGACGAAGGTGCTCAAACGATTTGATCGGTATGGAATCGACTTTGCCCAAGTGGAAGTTGAACTGGCAGATGCGCAAGATTGGGGGCCGTTTGAAGTTTGCATCAACCTGAGCATTCTTGAATCTGATTTACCTTCGATCCCCTACGCCCAGGTCCAAGCCCTTCAGGAGGCCATTGCCCAAGATTATGTGCACTTGGGAAGCAAATCTGCCATTCTCAAGGCCGTCAAAAGAGACGATTGTTACCAAGCGCTTCAAGTGAAATTCGCTTGGTCCATGACATGCCACAAGGCACAGGGAGGACAATGGAAGTCCGTCATCGTCGATCCTGGATTTGTCACAGAGGAAACGCTTAGCACAGACTGGCTTCGTTGGCTTTACACGGCCTTCACCCGAGCCCAAAGTGAGCTCGCTTTGCTGAATTTTTCAGATGATTTTTTCGATTAATCGGATGAGGAGGGAATAAAAAAAGCCCCCGCTTTGCAGCAGAGGCTTCTCCTATTTATGAACAGGTGAATCAGGCCAGCTCGCGGGCACTGAAATAGAATGAGCCTTCGATGGCAGCGTTCTCATCGCTGTCCGACCCATGCACTGCATTGGCCGCAATGCTTTCCGCAAAATCTGCGCGGATCGTACCTGGAGCCGCCTCTGCTGGATTTGTAGCTCCAATGAGCTCACGGAAATCAGCCATCGCGTTGTCCTTTTCCAAAATAGCCGCCACGATGGGACCGCTTGACATGTATTCCGTCAATTCACCAAAAAATGGACGTTCCGCATGCACGGCGTAAAACGCCTGAGCATCCGCAAGCGTGAGTTGCGTCCACTTCATCGCCTTGATGCTGAATCCAGCTTGGATGATGCGGTCAATGATTTTTCCAGTGTGCCCTGCGCCTGTAGCGTCCGGCTTAATCATGGTAAATGTGCGATTCGTCGCCATGGTGTTTTTGTTGAATTGGAGAGCAAAAGTAGTTCGCAATTCTTAATTTCAGGTTGCAGAAAATCCGAAACCACTCCGAAGGCCTCGCAGCGGACCTTTATTCGCAGGAGTCCGTTCAGGAACAGCACGATTCCTGGACATTGAAGTGACTGCTATGCGGCCATTGAAGCGGTCATGGGTTGGTTTTACGGCACCGGTATTTTCACACACCTCATTGCTTGGGCCATTGCACCCGAAGAAACTGCTTAGCCCCACCATGCCGTATCTTCGCTCTATGAAGGTTACAACACCGCAGAGCTCTGCACAGGCCATGGAGATGGAAAATGATCATGGCGCTCACAATTACCATCCCTTACCCGTTGTTTTGGACAGCGGAAAAGGCGTGCACGTTTGGGACATTGAAGGGAATCAGTATTTTGATTTTCTCAGCGCTTATTCGGCTGTAAACCAAGGGCATTGTCATCCCCGCATTGTCGGAGCCATGAAACAGCAGGCGGAAAAACTGACCTTGACATCGCGGGCCTTCTTCAATAGCAATCTTGGCAAGTACGAAGCGTTCATCACTTCGTACTTTGGTTACGATAAAGTGCTGCCGATGAATACGGGGGCCGAGGCGGTAGAAACGGCCATTAAAATTGCCCGCAAGTGGGCCTATGACGTCAAGGGAGTTCCTCCAGGATTGGCCAAAATCATCACATGTGAGGGCAACTTTCACGGACGGACAACCACCATCGTCAGTTTCAGTACGGATACCGATTCAACGGGAGGATTTGGTCCATTTACTCCCGGATTTGAGGTCATTCCGTACGATGATACGGAGGCGCTGGAGGTGGCATTAAAAGATCCCAACGTTGCCGGTTTTTTGGTCGAACCCATCCAAGGCGAAGCCGGTGTTTACACCCCGTCTGATGATTACGTCCAAAAAGCCCAGGCGCTGTGTGAAAAGGCGGGGGTGCTCTTCATCGCCGATGAAGTCCAAACAGGCATTGCGCGAACAGGCTCGCTGCTCGCGACTTGCGGAAATTGCTCCTGCGCTGGCCATTGTGAACGCCAATCGACCTATGCGAAGGCTGATGTCTTAATCTTAGGGAAAGCACTATCAGGCGGGGCCTACCCGGTCAGTGCCGTTCTCGCAGACAACGAAATCATGGGAGTCATTCACCCAGGCCAACACGGCTCCACATTTGGTGGAAATCCTGTTGCGGCGGAGGTGGGCATTGCTGCATTGCAAGTCGTTGTGGACGAAAAATTATCACAGAATGCCCGCCAATTGGGGGACCAATTTCGCCAAGCCATGCGGGAGCTCATCGCTGAATCCGATCTGTTGACACATGTCAGAGGCAAGGGCATGTTAAATGCTGTCGTCATCAACGACTCTCCAGAAAGCTCCACGGCATGGGATTTGTGCGTCGCCCTCAAAAACAACGGATTACTTGCCAAGCCCACGCACGGCAATATCATCCGGTTCGCTCCCCCGTTGGTCATGACAGAAGATGAGCTCGAGGCTTGCATCCAGATTATCCGAAAAACAGTTTTGGAATTTACAAAGGACGCCAATCAGCAGGCCTAAAGCCAACCGTGGCTCTTCATCCAGTCGTCGTTATACACCTTGCCGACATACCGCGAACCGTGGTCGTGGAACAAGCAGACGACCAGATCTGTCGGTTTCAAGCGATCCTTCAGTTGACGCAGACCTTGGAACGTACTCCCGCAGCTGTACCCTAAAAACAACCCCTCCGTCCGCGCCATTTCCCGAGCGGTCAAGGCACCGTCCTTATCGGTCACCTTTTCGAAGTGGTCAATCACATCAAAATTCACGTTGACGGGCAGGATGTCCTCCCCTACGCCTTCCGTGATGTAAGGATAAATTTCGTTTTCATCGAACTCTCCAGTCTCGTGGTATTTCTTCAAAACACTGCCGTATGAGTCAATGCCCCAGATTTGAACGTCTGGATTCTGTTCCTTCAAGAATCGCCCCGTTCCGCTGATGGTTCCTCCGGTTCCTACCCCTACGACAAAATGCGTTACTCGACCTTCCGTTTGGTTCCAGACCTCTGGACCTGTAGAAGCATAATGGGCTTCTTGATTTGAGAGGTTGTCGTATTGGTTGCACCAGAAACTGTTCTCCGTTTCCGCTTGGCATCGCTTTGCAACACTGTAATAACTATCGGGGTGATCCGCCTCGACATTCGTTGGACAAACATGGACTTCAGCGCCCATCGCACGAAGAATATCGATTTTTTCTTTGGACTGCTTATCGCTCATCGTACAGATGAGCCGATATCCTTTTACAGCACATGCCAATGCCAGCCCCATTCCTGTATTGCCACTTGTGCACTCAATGATGGTACCCCCGGGCTTGAGCGAACCATTGGCCTCTGCATCCTCGATCATGCGCAACGCCATCCGATCCTTGACACTGTGACCCGGATTGAAGTACTCAACCTTTGCATACACAGGGCATGGAAAGTTTTCTGCTATTTTTTGCAGTTGAATCATCGGCGTGTTGCCAATGGTCGAAAGAATGTTCTTGTGGACGTTTCGTTGGGATTGCATCGGAGGTCAAAGGTAGGTAGCAGAAACTTTCTAGAAATGAAAAAACTTCAGAATTGCCCCCTTTTGTTGGGTTTGGGGTTATCGATTAATGCGAAGCGCCTCCGCCGGATGAATGCGCGTGGATGCCAAGCTCGGCAACCACATCATCAAAGCACATGCCCCAAAAGCCAGAGCCTCGACCGCCAATAGATAGTTCCAATCCAAATGCACCGGTACCACATCCAAGTAATACGCTTCAGGGTTCAGCGTCACGATACCTGTTTGAGATTGGAGGACCACCAGCAAAAAACCTGCGGCATTGCCCCACAGAAATCCCCGCCCCAAAATCCGCACCGATTGCCAAAAGAAAATGCGCATCACATGTCCATCGGTCATGCCGAGTGCCTTGAGCATACCGACCATTGGGCGTCTTTCAAGAATGAGAATGAGCAGCGCGGATGTCATGTTGATAATCGAAATTAGCACCATCAAGCCGATGATGATTTCCACATTGAGGTCCAACATTCCCAACCACGTGAACATTTCAGGGGCTTGTTGCAGCACCGTCTCTGTGCGCCAGCCCAGCGGCAACTCAGCGTAGACTGCCTCTTCAGCCTCCCCCAATGCTGTTTTCGGACCAATGAAGACTTCCAGCCCACTCGCTGCGGCTTGCCAACCTGCCCCCATCCTTTCCCACTTCCATTTTCCTGCCGCATCTCTGAACAAAAGCACCGAATCAGGATGCATCCGCGATCCTGACTTTCGGCTCGATGCAGTCACAACGTAGGCATCTTGCGTGAGTTCATTCCATGTCACCTCATTCCCTACTAAACCGCTTACCGCACGCCAAACATCCCCGTCTTCTCTGTCACGTTGCAGCCAATCAATGCGAGGTGGCGTCGTTCCGCCAAACCCTCGAGCTTCAACACCGACCGAATCCAAGACCAATTGAATATCAAATCCCCATCCCGAAGACTGCTGAATTAACGACGCAGGCAAAAACATAAATTCCTGGTCGTATTCCAATAACCCTGTTTTATAAATCCCTGCTAAAACCAAGTTCCGAGCACGGACCCCCGATGGACCACCAACCAGATAAACTGTAAATCGATCGAGCAATTCCAGACCCAAACGTTTGGCTTGTTCATCTGATAAAACCGCCTCTCCTTCCGACAATTCCGCATGACCGTCAATCAGAAACCGACCCAAGAGCCGATCTGATGTCTCTGCATTGACCCCTTTAGCCACCGCCCCTTTGACTCCATCACGAGATTCCAAAATGGCCGGCATGGTATAAAAAGGATGAACCGCATCCACCGAAGGCAGGGCAACAATAGCCTCTTCGGTCTTTGGACTTCGTATGATCTTTTGTTCATCATAATCGGCATTGAGCACTTGCATATCTGCTCCAAAGCCCACAACCAATTCCTTGACCTCTTCCTGAAAACCGTGCACAATGGATGTGGCCAATACGATGAGCGCCATGCCAACGGCCACACCGATGGTCGCTATCTGCACCACCGGGCGTGACCAAGAAGCGGATGCACCACTTTGCGACAAGCGCCGTGCAATTTTTTGGGGAAGAGCGAATCGGTTGAACATCGTTTCGAGTTGGCAAATTACGTTGGTACATTCGTCCCATGAAGCTTTTGGCTCAATTATCCTGTTTTGGCCTTGTTTTGATGATTTGGATGCCCGCGAAAAGCCGGGTGCACATCCCGATCTCACCCGTGCAGTGCATCACCATGGACACCTTGAATCCGGAGACCTGGTCAGTGGATTCCACTTATGGCGCACTGCATGTTCAGCACCGCACCAAGCCACCGATGCGCATTCAATTGGGCAACGAAGACATCCGAGCTATCTATGAAGGATGCAGTCGAGCCGGTGTGGCCGTTGTCGCCAATCAGACCTCGGTCATTCATGGTGCAGACACGACGCAAAACACGCACCTGGTGGATTCCCTTCTGACCCTTGGCATTGATGTTCGAAAGGTGTTTGCCCCAGAGCATGGTTTTCGCGGCAATGCGCACAATGGGGCCCACATTGCAGACAACGTAGATCCGGTCACGGGACTCCCCATCTTGAGCCTTCACGGAAAGCATAAAAAACCCAGTGCGGAAAGCTTAAGCGATGTGCGGATCATCATCTTCGATATCCAAGACGTCGGAGCGCGTTTTTACACTTACCTAAGCACTTTATTCCTGGTGATGGAGGCAGCGGCTGAAAATGGAAAAGTGGTGGTCGTTCTGGACAGGCCCAATCCGCACGGTCACCAAATCGCTGGCCCTGTGATCCAATCTGAACTCATTTCATTCATTGGACAAATTCCAGTGCCGGTGCTACACGGCATGACCTTGGGCGAGATGGCGCAGATGATCAACGGTGAAGGGTGGCTTACAAACGGTACTTCATGTGACCTGGTGGTGATTCCGTGCAAGGGATACGCCCACAGCGATGCATGGTATCCCCCCATCGCACCAAGTCCCAATTTACCCACGCCCGAATCCATTGCTTTATATCCTTCCTTGTGCCCATTTGAACCCACGGTTGTTAGTGTGGGGCGGGGAACTTCCACGCCGTTCGAGGTCATTGGAATGCCGTCGGGTTCTTTGGGATCCTTCGTCTTTACCCCTCAACCCGTGGTCGGAGCATCTCCCAACCCCAAACACAAAGGAACCCCTTGCTATGGCCAAAACCTGCGGGAGCTTGGCGAAGAATGGACGCGAACAAATGTGGGGTTCGATTGGTCAATGGTTGCGGATTATGGGGACCAGTGGAGGGTTTCGCAGCAGTTACAGGCCGAGCGATTCCTCGAAGAACAGACCGGAAACTCTTCCAAAGATCCCTTTGTCAAATCCCCCTCTTTTTTTGACAAACTGGTGGGCAATGACGGACTAAGGGCGGTCATCAATGGTCAGCTTTCTTATGACGAATACGTCGCAGGTTGGTTGGTGGAATTGCGTGAATTCGATCAAAGAAGAACGCCTTATTTATTGTATCCCGTGCAACGAAAGGGACAAGATGGAGGTTGATAGTTCGCGCATCAGTATCTTGCGCACTCCATATGCACACAAAAATGAAGTTTGAACACGCACTCATAGTTTTTGGCAGCCTCTTTTTCCTCGCTATTGCAACCTCTGGTTGCTACAAGGGATCGGACTTTGACAACCCCGTTTATTCATGCGAGTGTGGTTCGGTGACTTTTCAAAGCACGGAATATCCCTTGAAAATGGCCGAAGTAGTGGTGCCGGATAGCCTGGAGCCACTTTCACGCAGTTACCATATCGTCGCAGACCTGCGCAGTGCTGAAGAGGTGGATGCTCACGTTCCTGCCCATGATTTAACGTTTCACTTCTCTTTCCCTGTGCTCGATGATGTTGTCTACTACGTGCAACAGGAAGACATACAGCATCTCGTTCAAATCATCGATCAAGGTGATGACTTGATTCCCTATCGAAACTATCAAGCCACGGATGGGTCAATCGTCATCAATCCCGCTTATTCTGCAGGAGTTGAGGTTGTGGAATTCAATCTAACGCTCCGTGAGCAAGTTGACAGCATACTGGTCGGATTGCCGTTGGTGTTCTCGGGAACGTTCTCCGGCAACGTTGAGTGAGAATGCGCTTGGCGACAACACCCCAGGGCTAATTAGTCCAACGGCGCTTCTACAACGTCCTTTCCTGTCGTCACCCAACACAAATCTTCTTTAGACGGTTCAACGGAGACGGACCCCGTGAAGGTCCCAAAGGCGGGAACGACCAATACGCCGCGTTCACGCTGATACCACCAACAGGGCAACTTCAAAGATTGACGGCCTTTTCCGCGCATGGACACAGCGGGATGCAAATGTCCAGCAACGCCTACCATTCCCTCTTCCAACCCTACGAATTCACTTGGGTCATGTGCAAAGACAAATGCACCCTCAGTCCATGATTCGCTTCGCACCATCGGCAATCCTTCAAATGCTGACGACGGAAGGATGTCGTGATTCCCTTCGACAAGCCGAAACGACTGCACTACACCGTCTGCGTGCAAATCTATCAACCACGTTCTGAACTCCTGCCATTCCTCGTTCTCATCGCTGTGAAACAAATCTCCTAGCACCAAGATTTGGCGTGGTTGAAATCTCGAGATGAGCTCATCAAGTCGCTGAAGGGTATCGGCATTTACCGCATTGGGAACTGCGATGCCGTGCTTTCGAAAATGCCCTGCTTTGCCCAAATGCAAATCAGATACAACGAGCATTGAACGTTGAGGCCACCAAATGGCACGCTCAGGCAACAATGTCCAGTCTGCAAAAGCCACAGGGTTCAGCCTCACATTTTGAGAGGCCCCCATTCTATTATTGCTGCTGCTTAATCAAGTTCAACGCAGAACCCGCCCGGAACCACTCAATCTGTTGGTCATTGTAAGTGTGGTTCGTGAGAATCGTATCCTTCGAACCATCGGCGTGCTCGACCTCAATCGTCAACGGCTTGCCCGGTGCAAACGATTCCAAGTCCACAAAATGAAAGCGATCATCCTCTTGGATCAAGTCAAAATCAGCTTCATTGGCGAAGGTGAGCCCGAGCATCCCTTGTTTTTTGAGATTGGTCTCATGAATGCGTGCGAAGGACTTCACAAGCACAGCCGCCACCCCCAAAAAGCGAGGTTGCATCGCAGCGTGCTCGCGAGAGCTGCCTTCCCCGTAATTCGAATCCCCCACAACCATCGTAGAAATACCCGCAGCTTTGTATGCGCGCTGCACGGCAGGCACCTCCCCATATTCTCCGGTGAGTTGGTTCTTCACGCTATTCGACTCTCCATTGAAGGCATTGTTCGCACCCGTCAAGGTATTGTTCGAAATGTTGTCCAAATGTCCACGATAGCGAAGCCAAGGACCGGCCATGGAAATGTGATCCGTTGTGCATTTACCTGCCGCCTTGATGAGGAGGCGCACATCGTGGAGGTTTTCACCATTCCAAGCCGTGAAAGGCTCAAGCAGTTGTAAACGTTCCGAATCAGGGTTCACCACCACTTGCACGCCGCTTCCATCTTGTGCTGGCGCGAGATATCCTGCATCTTCGACATCAAATCCTTTTTCTGGCAACTCATCTCCAGAAGGTTCTGTCAGCATGACTTCCGTGCCGTCCTCCAGCTTCAGGGGATCCTTCAGGGGGTTGAAGGTCAAATCACCTGCAATGGCAAGGGCCGTGACAAGTTCAGGTGAGCCGACAAACGCATGGGTGTTGGGGTTGCCATCTGCCCGTTTCGAGAAGTTGCGATTGAATGAATGCACAATGGAATTCTTCTCCTTCTTCTCGGCGCCTGATCTCGCCCATTGGCCAATGCAAGGTCCGCACGCATTGGCAAATACACTGCCTCCCATTTCCTCGAAAATCGAGATGAACCCGTCGCGGTCAATCGTGTATCGGACTTGCTCCGAACCGGGCGTAATGGTCAAATGGGCCTTCGCTTTGATGCCTTTCTCGATGGCTTGTTTCGCCACACTGGCCGAACGGCTAATGTCCTCATAGCTCGAGTTGGTGCACGAACCAATCAATCCGTATTCCAAATCAGTTGGCCAATCGTTGGCTGCAGCCGCTGCTTTCATTTGGCTAATTGGTGTGGCCAAGTCCGGCGTGAAGGGTCCGTTTAAATGCGGCTCCAAGTCACTCAAGTTGATTTCAATGACTTGATCAAAATACCGCTCTGGGTCCGCATAGACCTCGGGATCTCCCGTGAGATGCTCCCGAATTCCATTGGCCAAGTCAGCCACATCCGCTCGGTCCGTAGCCTGGAGATATCGCGCCATGCTATCGTCGTATCCAAAAGTCGAGGTGGTGGCTCCGATTTCCGCACCCATGTTGCAAATGGTTCCTTTACCGGTGCAGCTCAACGACTCGGCTCCATCACCAAAATATTCCACAATACATCCTGTCCCTCCTTTTACCGTTAATACACCTGCCACCTTGAGGATCACATCCTTTGCCGATGACCAGCCAGACAATCGACCCGTGAGCTTGATTCCGATCAATTTCGGAAACTTGAGCTCCCACGGCATACCTGCCATCACATCAACAGCGTCAGCACCACCAACACCGATGGCCACCATCCCCAATCCTCCAGCATTCACCGTATGAGAATCGGTTCCGATCATCATGCCTCCAGGGAACGCGTAGTTTTCGAGGACCACTTGGTGAATGATTCCGGCACCAGGCTTCCAAAATCCAATGCCGTATTTGTTTGAGACTGACTCCAAAAAGTTGTAGACCTCGTTGTTCTTATTGATGGCCTCCTGTAAGTCAGATTCAGCCTGCACTTTTGCCTGAATCAAATGGTCACAATGCACCGTTGATGGAACAGCCGCCTTTACCTTGCCTGCTTGCATGAATTGCAAGAGGGCCATCTGCGCCGTTGCATCCTGCATTGCCACGCGGTCTGGAGCAAAATCCACGTAATTCTTGCCACGCTCAAACGCATGAGTCGCATCACCATCCCAGAGATGGCTGTATAAAATTTTCTCTGCCAAGGTCAATGGCTTTCCAGTCGCTCGGCGTCCTGCCTCAATTTTACCCGGAATCCGCGAATAAAAGTCACGGATCATATCCAAATCAAAAGTCATGCTGTCGTTTTTCTGTGGACTGCAAATGTAAGCAGTACTTTCGCAATACATGAAGCGGGAATTGCTAATTGAAATGGCGCAGATTGCCATTCGCTCAATCCGAGGGAACCTCCTCCGAACAAGCCTAACCGTTGGTGTTATTGGCTTGGGAATCATGGCATTGATTAGCATGACAACGGCAACGGCATCTTTGGAGGCCAATGTCGTGCGCCAATTTTCGACGTTGGGCACCGATGTGTTTACATTCTCACAACGCACCGAAACTGGAGTAAATAGAGGGCGCAGGGTGCGTGTAGGCGAGCCTCTGTCATACCGTGAAGCCGAACGATTCGCCGCAGAAGCGCCCAAAGACTTGCAAGTCGCCTATTCCATTTTTGGTTCCGCACAAGCAACCCTAACGCGTGGCACCGAGCGAACCAACCCCAACATACAGGTTTTGGGAATTGAAGAAAATTACCTCGAAGTGGGCGGGTATAGCATTGAATCAGGGCGGACATTCACAGCAGAAGAGGCTAAATCTTCCCGTCGGCTAGCCATTCTTGGAGCAGACCTCATCAATGAGCTTTTTAACCCTTGGGAAGACCCGCTTGGTCAGGAGTTTTCAATTGGAGCGCAGCGTTACCAGGTAATTGGTATCCTCGCCCAAAAAGGCCAAGCATTCGGAATGTCCCAAGACAACCAATGCTATGTCCCGATTCCTTGTGTACGTCAGCAATTCTCCGACGAAAATCGCAGCTATCGCATCGCTTGCAAAGCGCCGAGGCCTGAGGATGTCATGGAGCTCGCCGAGGCGGCTACAGGCGTCCTTCGTATCGTCCGCAAGGACAAACCTGGGCAAGAGCTATCCTTCAATATCTCCATGAGTAACAGCCTTGTTTCTACCTTGGAAGAAGCCATCAGCGGCATCACCATCGCTGCATCCATCATTGGTGTGATCACCTTGTTTGGAGCGGGCATTGGTTTGATGAATATCATGCTTGTCAGCGTCTCTGAACGCACGCGTGAAATCGGCACGCGCAAAGCTCTCGGTGCCTCTCCTCAAGCTATACGGATGCAATTTTTAATAGAGGTCATGCTCATTGGGCAACTTGGTGGCGCAACCGGGATCATTTTGGGGGTGGCCACTGGAAATGGCATTGCCTTCGCCATGGATACACCCTTTGTTCTTCCATGGGGCTGGATAATTACTGGTGTAGTCCTGAGCCTCATCACGAGCCTGATCAGTGGATACTACCCCGCTAGGCAAGCCGCTAGGCTCGACCCCATCGTTGCCTTGGGTCGCGTCTAAACCCGAATTAAGCTCAGCTAATTTCCCGCTCCAAAATCTGGGCCATTCGTGCGCGTTCTTGCGCAATCAATTGCTGCGACCATGGCTCTGTGCTTTCAATGGACTCCAGTAATTTTTGCCACTCCGCCTCGTCTCTTGCAGGTACTTTCGATTCATGGATCACTTCACTCGCAACTTCCAATGAGAGAACAAGAAACTGCTCCATATAGCGGAGTTGAAGGTTACTCGCGGTATTTCCAAACCGCACGAGGATATCCGGATCCAACGTGCCAGCCATTGCAGTGCGCAGGCGGCGAATGTTCTCGACATGATTCCGAACCAAAAGCACGAAATTGGAACCAGAAGGGAGCATAGCAGGTAATTCAACAGGAGCGCCTAAGGGCTGGACATTCAGCACTTGAGCAATGTCACTGAGCTCGACCAACCGGTTAATACGTGATCGAAATAATGCAGGAATTACGGGCTGACGCATGAAGTGATCTCGGACCGCAAACACTTCTGCATCCAAACGCTCCATCACGTCTTCGTGACTTGCCGGTTCGCTCAATCCGAGCAGGGTTAAAGCTGTTCCTTTATTCATGTTTTGTGTGCATCGATTCTCACTCTGCAAAAGTGAAGATACGTCAACAAACGAGATATCCTTCGCATCCTTGCGAATCGCGCATTAAATTTGAGGAAAAGAGAAAATCCGATGAAGATGACTGCGTTTGCAACGATTTTGTTGACCTGTGCCACCATTATGGCCTGCGGAGACACCCCAACTCAAGACAATCCAACCTCACAAAAGAAGGCTCAATCCGATGCCGCAACTGCGGAAAACACTGAGCAAAGCGATGCCATTTCTCCGCTATACAAGGACGGTGTCAACGACCAAAACCGGGGAGACAAAACAGGCAAAGTACGGATACATGGAACGATCAACGCCAATGGAGGAGGTCAAGTGACTTTGTCGGAAAGTGAAGGGCGTAATTATTCCGTAATTGCCACGACCCAATTGAGTAACCGTCAATTTGATTTTGGAGAAATCGAAGTGGGTAGAGGTTTTTACAAAATCAGCCTCAACGGAGAATCCAACGCAGCGGACATCATTCTGAATCCGGACGAATCGGATTTGGAGTTGACCTTCAACGCATCCCGTCTGAGCGCCAACCGAGCCGCAACAGGTTCCAACGAAAACTCAGGTTGGTTCGATTACAAAACAAAAGAAACCACGAATGCAAACGAAGTGCGAAAGCTTCGCCAAAGCATCAAAGACGCTGGAGCGTTTCGCTCTCGAATCGAAGAGCAAATCAAACAGAAAGAAAAAGAGCTTGTCGACCAGCAGCATGCCTTAATGGACCAATACCCTGGAACATTTTTGGCCAAATACCTCGGCTGGAAAAACCCCAAATACCCTTCGAATAAAGGGCGGTTCTTCGAGGACATTGACCCCTTGGACAACAGCGCCGTTCGCTCCATGGCACCCAGCGATCGCATTCAAAACATGATGCGGACATTCAGTGGTGGCACGGACAGCGGTTTCCTCGCCTGCATCGACATTGTCAAAGCACACTTTGAGCCCAACCCCATCGCATTGGAAAGCGTTTTGTACACCATGTTGGATGGTTTCTACAATACGGGCAAGGAAACCATTTGCCAATACATCCTAGACAATTACATCTTTGACGAAGATTGCGGGGCAGATTTGAGTGACGCCATTCGCATACGCGCCCAAGGCATCATCAACCTGCAGCTGGGCAAGACCCCGCCCAACTTCCAAATCGACAGATGGGACGGTGGTTCATTGGATTTGTACAAAACGTGCGCCCAAAACGAATACACCCTGCTCATGTTCTGGGCATCTTGGTGCCACAAGTGCGAACAAGAGATCCCAAACTTGGGTCCGGTATACTCCAAATACGGTTACAAGGGATTCGAAATTGTCGGAGTCAGCCTGGACCAAGTGCGCAACACGTGGGAGAAAGCCATCAGCGACAACGGCATGACCTGGCCAAACGTGAGCCAACTCCAGGCATGGAACAGCCCTGTGGTGTCGGAATACAAAGTGACGGCTACGCCGACGTACTTCTTGCTGGACAAGGAGGGCAAAATTGTGCTCAAGCCCAGCCGCTACTTCGAAGTCGACAAGTTCCTATCGGAGAAGCTGAAGTAACCCTTGAATTAGAATTACCACGTAATGAGTAGTCAGGATCTGTACCTCACATCCTTCTCCCTTTTAGCGGCCTTTTTCTTTTTTGTCGCCGGGCAATCTCAAGCGCAAAACCTCCTGAATGACGCAGGCTTTGAAAGCGGAGATGAATCATTCTGTGGAATCATGGGAGCGAATGACTTCGGAAACAACCTGATCGATTGGACAAGCCCCACGCAGGGCACCCCCCAGTTGTTCTTCACCAACGTCAATTCCGATTGCTGGAACGCCCAGCCCACCAGCACCTACCCCGGCCCCATTGGCATCAAAGGCTCACAGATGCCCTTGGATGGTGAATCAATGGCCGGTATTTATGCGTACACGATTCCCGATTTCAACCAACGGCATTACATCCAGTCGCCGCTCTCCTCGCCGCTCATTCCGGGCCAAGCCTACAAAATTGGATTTTATGCCTCGCTCGCTGATTTCATTGAATTCGGATCCAATGGCCTTGGCGCCTGTTTGAGCGAAGGGGCGATTGCTGCC
>Ga0209631_10000306_pt1 | contig 65527 bp, 41 predicted proteins | sample COG_08_FD_184752 | JGI IMG/M metagenome (GOLD analysis project Ga0209631, IMG submission 184752) | Pelagic Microbial community sample from North Sea - COGITO 998_met_08 (SPAdes) (version 2) | ecosystem: Environmental > Aquatic > Marine > Neritic zone/Coastal water | place: Helgoland, sampling... | reverse complement strand
AAGGCCTCGGAAATCAAGATGCGAGTCTGATGCTAGTGCAAACCAGGGAGTGTATCCATCTTCATCTGTGTACAGAGAGTAGAGATCATTTCCTAGAGCATCTTCAATTAACACATTTGCATTATCTACTTTCATCCCATCCACCAAGGTTTGGAACCTCACCATTTCGGCCCTTCTTACTTGAACTGCAAATTGAGTTGGCTGAGACTTAATAAAAATCTTCGAGGTGTCGACATTTGAAAGATTAGCGAATGTAAAGACTGTAGAGTTATTATCCATATTAACTGCCAATGGGAAGTTTCTAGGAGTTAAATTATCACAACTAGAACATTCAGAAATTGGCGTTGGAATTATAGCACCCTGGAATCCATTTGCAGGCCAAGCCTCTTGATCAGGCCAGTCTAGTATTACAGGATACTCACCAGGAGACGCACTTGGAATGAACTCAGATTGAACAGTTACAGAAGATTTAGTAATGTTATAAGCCGTTTCAATACCATTCCAAGTATTCAATGAAAAGAAGCCAAGAGAGCCATATTGTTGTGTATTTGCAAATCCGCTATCATAATTTCGGATTACTGCTCCGGTGCCTGGAGTGTTAAACAAATTTCTTTGGACATCCATCAATCCACCTATTGCTCTGATACCATCGGCATCTCCGCCTAAGCTAAACTCATTGTCATAGAGTGTTACACCTGAACGGAATACACTTACTGCAGGGCAGGTATATTCGCCACCCCAGTACTTGAAGCTAGAACAGGTTCCTGGTGAATTCACACTCACTGTATTATTCGTAAAATGAAGCCTGGATGCAGCAGGTGCAGGTCCAGAAGTAGATAATTCACCTACTTGAACTGGAGTTCTTGCAGTATCAGTAATTGTATTATATTCGGCAATAACATCAAAGGAACCTGTCAACCAAAGTCCATTCCAACCACCTATTGGTCCAATCTCATTATTGTGAATATGAGCCTTACTTGATTGTACAGTAATTCCTGAACGATCTGCTACTCCTGAAATTTGATTATTATGTAATTCAGCATCACCGCCGTCATAAACAGTGATTCCAGAACCCTCATCCGTATTTATTTCATTATTCCCTACTTCAAACGTATATGCGACTCCTTGTATCGCTTTGACACCATTGATATCTATTCCATTACAATTCACATTTATGTCAGAGTTAGTAAGAAGACCTGAAGAACTCACAAACGCAAATCCATAATCGCCAGTATTTACAGTAGCATCATTAATTTCTATGAATGTTTCTTGAGCCCATAATGTTGGACGGCCACCATCATTATTTCCACAGCCATTGTCGGTTCCAATAAAGAATGGAGAATTCATCTTAAGAGGAGTGATTTGTGTACCTGAACCATAAATTTGAACCGCTGAACCACCTACTCCACTTTTCCCATCATTTCCTGCAACATAAGTGCCCCCCTCAAATATTGGTTGAGCAAGATTAGTTGTTAATACACTGCTTGTATTGATATTGCTAAATCTCATTTGAGTTAAGGTGGGAGATGCTCCATCAATTACCATAGCCCCATATCGCCATCTGTTAATTGAATCAATGTAGTAAGGAATTCCCCAAGCATCATCTATTGTAATATGCCTAAAGCCTGTTTCAGATAAATCAATAGAACTTCGAATTAGCACTCCCTCGAAGCAAGAAGCATCTTCAACCTGTATTTCTTGAGTACCTTGTTTCATACCTTTACACTCTCCAATTTCACTAGCATTGGAAGGATCAGTCCATCGGAAAGTGATTTTATTTGCCAAACTTGCATCGCCGGAGGAACCACAAGAACTAGAACCAGCGCATAGATTTCCTCTTACATCAAGATATGTCCCATTTGGGAAAATAACAGTAGTTCCTGGTTGAATAATTAACTTAGCACCGGATGCGATTGTAATGTCTCCGGTTAACTGATGAGTTCCTGACCATGTTTCTGAAGTTATAATAGTTCCAGAAGTAGTTTCATTATTAGCCATTACAGGGCTTGCAGGCCCTACTAGAGCGATTAACACGCTAGATAACATGAGAAATACTAGGAAGGAACTTCTTACTCGGCGCTTGGACATGTTTTACCGTATTATGTATCATTTATCAATGCTAGAGTTACATTTGAGACTAATGTATCAACAAAGCGTATTTGTATCAATTTCAAATATTGGAAAAATTATTCCACATTAAAAGTAAAAGAGATTTCCTGAGACCACTTGACTAAGTCCAAAGTGCCATAACCTGAATGGGAATTATGATTAGCAGATTCAAAGTTACTCCTATCGGAAGACCTTGCTAATGCATGTTTGACAAGTTTCATTTCATCCTCATCAATATAGCCATCCGAACCTTCAATGGAATCCCCGCATTGTTGAATAATCAATGCCAAAGCTCCTGTAACAAATACTGTGGAATCACTCGTCCCAGAAGAGTAAGCATATGGTGATGACAATGTGCTTGAGGCTGTAGAGAAGATATTAACTCCTGGAGCCACAACTTCTGGTTTTTGATTAGGGAAATCTCTTTCATCTCCTGTTACTGGATCAATCGATGAACCAAAGGCACTGCTACCCCATACATATCCAGATTTAGATATGGCTCCAACCGAAATTACTCCCGGAAGGCTGGAAGGTTGAGAAACATCATTTATGTCTAAATCAAGCCCAGTATTTCCTGCGGCTGCTACAACGAAAATCCCTGAATCTAATGCTTCTTGAACTGCTAGGTTAGTTTGGGAATCAATATTTGAAGTGAAATCACTAGGAGATCCGCCAAGGCTCAATGAAATAATATCTACTTTCTGAGTAATTCTACACCACCTAATAGCCTGTGCGACTCGATCGGTTGAACCAGATGTGCCTTCTGAATCCAATGCTAAAGCAACTGACAAACCTACTTCTGGAGCAACCCCCCTAAAAGTACCATTAGATATCAAGATTCCAGCCATTAATGTCCCATGTGAACTTTCACCGACGTCTCTAACTAACTCATGATTACCCCCTACAAAATCTCTGAATCCTAATAATTGTTGATGAGAAAAATCAGGATGACTCATATCAATCCCAGTATCTACAATACAGACATGTACTCCTTGGCCAAAATATCCTTCTGATTGTAATTGCCTGATTCCTGTATCTTCGTATGCCCATTCGGAGTCAGGAAGAATTGGTATGAGATATGAGTTAACCCATGGCCAACCAGCAATTAACAATAGAGTCAATAAAGAGAAAAAAATAGCACCGGTAGGAGTTTCTGACTTTCTCATGGGACCCAGGGGCCAACGAAGCTGTTTGGCTTCCTCGTCAGTAAGGCCATAATCATCCCCAGAGTAGCCTAATGCTTGATTATCAATCGTAGTTAGGATACGGTGATCTTCGGGCTCAGGAAGTAAATCAAGATTCTCTAAAGACCTCATGAAAAGTTACCACCTAACTTGAGGGTATAGATTCAGTATAAGAATCCCTGTTCCTAAAGCCCGCTAATCATCTCAATATCAGAAAGGTGCGCCTGGACGGCGGCCAGAACGACCTTTGGTCAAATAAAGGCCGATTATCACTAATCCAATAATTAGGATATAAGCAATAATGTCTGTATTTTCATCATCATCAACACTTGGTGACCTGACATCTACATTCATGACTCCCTGCTCTACACCATCACTAATGTGCCACGAGCCATCATCAATATTTTCTTCATCAAATCCAGTTGAGTTTATATCAAGCATGATATAATATTGATCAACTTGAATATCAGATAAATCAAACAAGAAACTGAACTGAGTAGATGATTCAGCAGATATATCCATTGTCGTCGTAGCATTGACAGAAGTTGGAGAATTACAATCTACATCCCTACAAAGTTGAGCATTAAGTTGCACATTTTCAGCATCAACTAATCCACTATTAGATATTGTAGCGATATATGTTATTTGGCCACCAGCTTCTGGTTCTCCGCCTCCCAATGCTTGAATTCCTTCAATCTTCAATACAGGTTCAGAACTTCGGACCTTAATTTCAATAGTATCGTATGAGTTTCCGGCTTTATCTGTCACTGAAACATAAATTAAGAACTCTTCATTCGGCATTGCGTCGCTTGGGGAAACAACAGTCACACTATGAGAAGAACTGACGAAACTACCGATTGTGTGTGAAGTTGGACCTGTCCTACTCCAACCATCGGGCAATTCTGAATCGTCAAACTCAAACTCATATTTTTCATCGCCATTTCCAGCATTTGTAAACTCTATTGGTATAGTAATTAATTCTCCTGGAGAGACTCCGTATACTTCAGACATAGGATTAGTAAGTTCGAAACCATGTATTTGAGGGACTCTGACTATCAAATCATGTGAAGCCAGATAACCATCTAGAGTTGAAATACTAATCGTAATCTTATGTCCGTCTTCGAAAGAATGTGCTACAGATTGATTAGGTGCGATTACACGGATATTCAAATTATCGAAATCAACGCTGTTGTCTAAACCTACTTCAAATTGCGTTGAAGTTGTCCAGTTTCCTGTACCGTTATGGAATTGAACTGTCCATTCAGAACTATCAGTTCCAGAAACAATACCTCCAACGGTAAATACATCATATGATTCATGACCGAGGTAATCTACAGCGAGAGTGAAATCTACTGGGAAAAATCCATTTATTCCATCAACTTCTAATGAAACATCACCCAATGATCCAACATAATTTTCGTGACCTGAGGTTTCATTCAGTGTAGTAATTTCAATTTCGTGATTTGAAACTCTATTGAATAATAGGTCGATAGTTGTATTGAGACCTGGATAGACATCAAAGCCTCTTCCTGCAGTAAACTCCATGGTTAATCCTCTTTGCTCTACTTCAAAGTCGCCAGAAAATTGAACATTACCATTAGGAAGTAAAAGATTAAGATTTCCGGTTTCATCCACGCTTTGTATCCATTTCATTCCGAATCCAACATCGACTAATAAATTCGCATCTGAAATGTCTCCTAGATTACGTGAGTTACCGTCATAATCTAACCATTCTGTTTGAACCTCAAGAATACCTCCACTAGTTAGTTCCATATCTAAATTATTTGAATTACCAGTAACATCAACATCCAATAGACCCATTATTATCAAGTCCTGACTCGGTACGCTAGCACTTACTATCCATAGACCTGGTTCCAGTTCCGTAGACCAGCTTCCAGACCAATCATCATTGATTTCAATTGCTACTGTATCTCTAACTAGACCCTCAGTAGGCATTATCATTAATTCGATATCTTCGACAGGAATACTGGAAATACCAAGTGCATAGGTAATATTTCCATAAACATCAACTAGACCTGCAACTAATTCCAATTGCACATCATTAGGAGAGTCTGAAACAGATATACTTTCATTAATGCTTTCAAACCCATCATAAATAGTTTCAATTTGCCAGCTTGTATTGTATGGTACAAATAATTCCCATTCTCCTGTATTGTCCGTTGAAATTGAATGTTCGTTTGAATCAGATGTAGTTGTAAACATCATCTGAACATCAGAAATTCCTTCACCTACATTAGAAGCATTGTTGTTATTCAAATCCCAGAAAACTGTTCCAGTTAAAGCAACATAAAGATTTGCAGTTAAATCAACATGATTTTCTCCCACTGAAATAGTAACGGGATAACTTTCTACAACCCATCTCTTTCCATCTTCAGTGTAGTTAAGAGAAATTAACCAATCTCCCTCTACTACATCAACAGTAGTTAATCCACTGCTATTTGTCGCCTCGATACTGAAAGAACCTAGGTCACTTGCAGACTCCATTAACAAACTAACTCCTGACAAAGGAGAGCTAGTAGAATCTTCTGATACATTGAATGAAATCTCTGCGAGTTGACTAGTAGAGAATGTTAAACTTTCAGAAGTGATGTCAGATGATACTGAAATCAAATCTCTTAACCCTTCTTTAATATCATTATTTACTATCTCTGTAGTAGCAATCCAATCACCCTGAGGGAAGAAATCAATAATACTTCCATTAGAATCGGTAGTTCGAGAAAGAACCCAGCCATTTTCAACATTAGTGAATCTAACTAATTGTTCAGACAAATCACCACCACTTTCATTGGTAAATGACATTTCTACTCTCCATTCAGGATCAAATCCAATACTTCTTGTAATATCTGTTGAGTCAATTCCTACTCTGACATCAACATCTCCACTCATTATTCTAGTTCCGAATAAATCTCCGGAGTTAGGATCAGCAATATCTACAGATATCCTGTAAATTCCTGCCTCTACTGTGACTTGGGCAATCCCTTCGTCAGTCCAATCACTTGAAGTGGAATTGATATGGTAGTCAATTCCATCAACTAAAGATAGTAAACTGAAATCATAAGTTACTGGAGTACCGTTAGACATATTATTATCTGCAGAATTGTCTAGGAAGAAATCAATAGTTAATATTGAATCATCTGGATAGATTATTACTTCAATAGTATTATTGTTATTATCTACATTCGTAGTATTGGTACCTGAAGTAATTTCATCTGACAAAACTGTGAATTCCCATTCACCCTTAGGTAAAACCATAGTAAAGAAACCACCATCATCTGTTTCTGAGCGCCATGTGACATCATATTCATCACTCTGTGCTATTACTGTAACAGGTTCCCAACCACCAATCTCTGAATTGAATAGGTTGTTTTCTCGATTGACACTTACTGCTCCATCAATTGCTTGCCCTGGGCGAGCAACCATCGTGATCTTATCCATATTTTCTTCAACTGTAAACTTCGTTCCATTTACTAACTTCAAATCTACACCTAATTGAGCAATTGCATCAACTTCAGAGCCTACAGGCAAAACAATACTGAATGTACCATCTGATGAAGTTTCAACTGTTGTACTAAAATCATCCCAATAGAAATCAATAGATACGAACTCTAATGTTTTATCTGTATCGATAGTATCTGATTGAATATTTTCATCATAATATAGAGTACCATTTACAGTCTGACTTGTATAGAAACTAAATGTGTCTGTAAAGTCAGAATTTGCTATAACTTCAATTTCTTCCCATAATTGTTCGGTTGCGGACAATGTGTAGTTTAAAATCCAAGTCCCAGGAGTTAACTCGACATAATAATGACCCGATAAATTATCATATTCCGAATCTACTGGAGATCCTGAACCATTTTTCTGATTAAAGGTTAAATCAAGTCCTTCTACAAGATTATCTGTGCCATTATCTGAATTAATTAATTGGAATGTAAGATCCGTAGTAAGGGGCATTGGAGAGGGAAGAATAATTGATGATTCCGTGTTAGAATCTACTGTGAACTCCAACGAAGTTTCGGGGAAATTATCTCCATCAATATCGATTGATGCAATGTATGAACCCGGCATAATTGGGCCGAACTCAATCTTAGAACCAGTAAGTAAATCATTTTCATAAGTTAATTCAGGATGAATATTGCACGGCGCATATTTTACAACTTCACAATCACCAATATTTTCTACATCTGAAGAACCGTCAGCGGATTCAAGAAGAACATGAGAATCAAGATAGTTCCCCGATTCGTCTATCAATATTCCTGAAATTAATCCACCATTGATATCTATATCTGTTGGGGTGCCAGAAATAGTTTGAGAGATGAAGAATCCATCATCAATTTCTACACGTGTATCGTCGCTGAAAATTACTGCAACATCATAAGAACCAGGAATTGCATCTACTACATGGAATGTACCAGGCTGAACCATTACGCCACTGAATATCCCCATTCCAGAGAATGAGCCTGTCGCGTTGATTGTACCATAACTACTCAAATTTTTATTAGATGTATCTGTTGAAAATACTCCTGAACCAATTAGAGTTGATTGTACTAGCTTTTGTGTAAATGATGCAACTCCATCTGCTGTGAAAAGTCCGCTTGCATTTACAATTCCATCGAGAAGGTATTTCCCATCAGATTGCATGCACAAACTATTATTTTCAGGCATGGTTTCATTAACATCACAATCAATAATATTCTCAAAATCATCATTGATAATTCCGTCAATAATTCCTTTACCTGCAAATTCACCTTCTCCAGTTATGCTGTAGTTATTGAATATGGTTTGAGTGTAATTTCCAGTGAAATCAGAAATTGTCGCTATAGTTGATGTAATCACATCACCTTCTCCAGTAAAGGTAACCTCACCAGTACCATCAAACCTCAAATCATCACCCATTATCGAACCATTTGATGTTGAAATCAGATATGGTGATGTCACTATAGAATCCCATGAAGGTGAAAGTTCAATAGTAGCATCTTCAAGAGAGTTACCAGAAAATACTTCTGAACCAGACCAAACTAGTCTTCCTATCGAGGAAGCTGGGCTGACAGAAATAGAAACTGGGATAATTGATTCGCCGTTACTGTGACCATCATCTCCAGAAATATTCACTATGGTTTCTGAAAGCCAAGTTGAACCCGACACATTGCCCAATATACCAGTAATTGGATTTAGAGCACGTACACCTGTAGTTTCAGTCTCGAAAATATCTCCCAAAGACTGCCCTACATTTGAGGTCATTATTTGAGTTCTTGCTGCTTCAAGATCGGATTCTCCATAAAATGCAGAAACGCGAATCTTCCCAGAAGGTGCTAAGAAACTGAAATCACCGTTTGAATCTGCGTCTGCAGTTCCTATTGGAATCCAGTAAGTTCTTTGATCCCTATCTGTAACCTGTCCATCTATTTCTACTTCATCACCACTAAATGCATCTCTTTCAATCAGAAGTCTAGCATTAGGCACAGGACCTATTCCCTCTAGTTCCACTGTTCCTTCAATAGTGGCACCACTGTAATATTTCATGACTTTGACTTGGGTATTAGCACTACCTATACCCAAATTTTCACATTCTGAATCTAATTGAGTACCGTTCTCATCAGTTTCACAGTCAGGAGTATACCAATTTGAAAGAACTAGGTGATTCATCATAGCACCTGGGAGAGGATATGCATTCTCTAGGTATGAACCAGGGGCACCGGAGGTGTAGAAATGAGGTGCTGGTTGTTCTGCTTCACCAGGTAAACCTAAGGTAGAGCTTCCATATCCTACATAAATTCTAGCAACCATAGTGTCGAAGAACTCAGGCTGGTGTTGGTAGTCGATATCAACCATTCTAATCATTTCATTTACATCTGTTAATGCACCAGATTGTTGGCGAATAACATCGTTTAGATATTCACTTTCATATTCTTCTCCAGTTCGAGGAATAATGGGGCCATCCCCTCTCTGTGTTTGATAAACGGATGAGATGTAAGTTTCAGTATCTAAACCAGAAAGTGAAGTAGGTGCATGGAAAATTCCAGTAGTTTGACCTTGGTGATAACCATAGTCTTCGTAATACTGGCCGCCTAGAGGATAGAGACGATTATCAACTGCGAAATATCTAATTTCATTGTTTCTAGAAATTGTTTCTCCAAGAACTCCTTCGTAATCTTGGACATCATACACAAGTTTAGTTGACATATCATGGTATAAATCGTTAATTTCTTCGGAATTGAAAATCTCTAACAGTAAAGCACGGCTTAATGCTAACTTTGCATTAACTCTGTGCAATCCAGTAGATACATCGTCAAAGTCTTCAATCAAATCAGGAGTATATCTGTATCCAGAAATATCGTAATACTGGATTATTAATTCGCCTTTGTTTGCGCCTTTTTCATATCTATCTAATTCTGAAACTGAGTTTCTAGCATCATTAAAGCTATCAATTGCTGATTCTTCGTTAGATAATCCATCAACTATTATCTCCCCATCTTCTAAAATAACCCAAACTTCGGATTCACTAGGTAGGCCGTTAGATTCTAAATGGAATCCACGTAATAATTCATGTTCACCATCTACTGCTACTACAGACATAGAACGATCAAGTACTATTTTTGAATCACCCGTACCAAGACTCATAATTTTATCAAATTCACTTAATTGTGAATCGTCCATATGCCCGTCCAAGAGTAAATTTCTGAAATCATCAGTAAATCCAGATGGAGCATTCGACCTTCGATCCCCTTGGGCTAAAGTAGTAATGAATAGGGAAACAGTATCTTCTTGACTAGCAGAAAGTAACATAGCACCGCTATTAGGTATCCCAGACTGGAAGTTGTCTGCTACCGTAGGGTGCTCACCCTGAGCAAGTGCCTGGAAACCATAATCCCACCATGATACGAAAGCGGGACGTTCAGAAAAGCTGACTTCAGTATCTTGTTCAGATAACCATTCATAAGCTAAATTCCATGAACCTGAATTAAAACCTGGTCCGAATGTTCCCATATACCATAAGTCACCGTTAGCATCATAGTTCTCGCTATTCAATAATGAAAATCCTAGAACTTCCTGTCTGAAGATATCAGGAGTTATATCATGAATTGTTTGATCGACATCGGACGCAGACTGTTCACCGCGAGGAATTCCTGAATCAATTCCATATGTCATGTGCTGAGAACAAACCAGCATCAACACCATCATCAAAGCAGGAACTCCTGGGTGCCTCCTCGACGCTTTCCAGTTGGCCCAGAAACGTGACCTTGGTGTTGAAATACCAGACTTTCTCCATTCTTTGAGGAATCCTGAGAAGTTAGCATAATTCCACATCATAGCGATACCAATTCCTCCAACTACCGAGATTGCAGGAGTTGCGTTGAAAATGAATCTTCCAGCTGACCAAGCCATGTAAATAGCAATTAAAACCCATAGCCCTAGCAGAATATGGCTCTGTTTTTCTTTTCTTGCACCTCTCCATAGTAACATTACAGCAACAAATATTGCAATAAGTGAAACTATTGGACCATAAGATGCGAATAAAACACCTCTACTAGGTGCCTGGGCCTCTCCAATGGTTCCGAATATTTTATTCTTTGAGAAATAGAATCCTCCGGTGAATAAAACATCCCATCCATCATAGATGTTTGCCTGTTGTAAAACATATAATATAGCCAAAATTGACCCCATTAATACAGCAGTGCTGCCTAGAACCAATAACCAAGGTTTATCGCGATAGGATGAAGAAACCCAACCCAAAGCTAGCGTGAAACCAATAATGTAAAACATAGGTTGGAATCCACTAGGATCGAACAATAAACTTAGTCCAGGCCAGCAATAGAAAGGTAATGGGATTACAAATGCAGTAAGCATCATTTGCAAAGATGCTGCAGTAATTGGAAGGCTGTCCCTTCTACGGAACATATTGAAAAATATCTGGAATGCAAAAGCAATGAATAAAATTCCAGGACCATAAACGAAACCTTTCCACCCTAAAGCTACAACAGCGAAAGATACACCAGACAAAGTAGCATTAGACATAACTACAGGATTTGTAGACCACATTTGCCTTATACCAGCAATAATGTAGAGCGGGCTTAGACTTGGTGTTTTGAATAATCTTTCATTCTTCAGTTCATCCATGGCCTTGACCCAATAGTAAAATGCGATTGCTAAGAACAGCATTGCGAATGCGTCGTGATCGGCAAGTCCGAATGTCGAATGGCCGATATGACCGGGCATTAATGCGATTAACCAGGCTGCAACTATTCCCGCCATATTACTGTGCAATTTTCTAGCAAGACCAGCAATTGGTAACACGATTAATGCTCCAAAAATTGCAGGTAAAGAGGCTACGCTCCACCACACAGAGGTTTCCAAAGACATTCCAGATAACCAAGAAAGGAAAAGTCCTCCAAGTGCTAAAGACCACGAGAATAGTGGTGGTCTAGGATTGATTGCTACCATCGGGTAAGCTCTATCTGCGTCAATAATCAGATGGCTCTTTTGGTATACAACATAATCTACTACACGTTTCATGTACCATGGATCAGACCCTCCTGACATATCCCATAGTCCAGTACCAGATGCATTCATAGCAGGTAGAACATTCCAACCTGTTCGAACTGCTAAACCAATAATTAGTGCTGAACCTACCATAATACCGTAAGAGTTTTGATTCCACCATTTACGGAAATCTGAATGTTCTCTACGTGGAGATATATCTCCAAACATACCACGGCCAGCTACCATCATTGCCCCCACATTAAGCCAGAAAACTAGCAAGAACCAGGTAAACATACTGACATTATCTTCACCATTCAAAGTTGAAAGTGGTAAATCATTTCCAATCTCTGCTAAATGAGCCAAAGTATACATTAACCAATTTAGAGCAACAACTGTACCCAATACGTGCCATCTTTCTGAATTACAAAAAGAAACGAAAAGAACTACTATTGAAGTAAATAATGCCCAAACTGAGCCCAAGTAATAATGATTATTATATGATGTAACATCATCTATGGTGCTCAGCCAAATTAATGGAATTAAGTTGATTAAAAATATAATTCCAGCAGTGATTAAACCGGCTTGAGGCATTACAGACGGGATATCTCGGAACCATGGACCTTGTCCCGGATTTGTCCCTCTGCCTCTAATTGCTAAAGTAACGAGTATTCCCAATGTGATTGATGCTATCCAGAATGCGAAGAAAACAGAAGCAATAGAGCCTCTAGTTAAATCAACTAATTCATCTGGGCTTCCACTCCATGAAGATTCGTCAAGAGTATATCTAGTAGCAAAAGAAATCGCTAGATGGAAACCAAGTACCACTGAAAGTAAAATTGATGATTCCTCATTCCAATTATTTTTATCTAAGAAAATAGTAGAAACAAAAACGAAAGCGAACGTAAATCCTTCCATAGGGACAATTGGAGTAAACTCAGGCGCTAATAACGAAAATATAATCGCGGACAATGAACTCAGGATAATAATCAAATTACTTTTTGACGATTGGTCCACAACGATTCTACCGATAAACGCGGCTAAAGCAGCGATAACCGGTAGGATCAGGAGGTCAGCATATCCGTCGTTCTCAATTCCACCATTAGCGACATAATCAGTCCCAAAGAAAAGTACCATCAAAGTTGCTAGTACAGCAGGGACCGGGAGTAAATTCTTATTTGAAAAACCTCCCTTTGTCGCATCATTATCATCGTTCATTATTAATCACCATGTTGTCGAGCCTGCAGGCTCAGAGTTCCGGCGAAAATTGAGGATGTTATAACCGTTAGTGGGACAACGGTTTTCAGATAAAAATAAAATATGAGTAAATATTGCCTTCAGAGCCCTTTATGGGCAATGTCTTTTCTAAAATATGAACCTTCTAATTCTATGTTCTCAATTACTTCATACGCGGCTTCAACTGCTAAACCTAAATTAGGCGCTATTCCGGTTGCTGCGAGCACACGACCACCATCAGAAATTAATGTACCTTCATTAGAAATCATGGCACCAGCATAATGGACAAAGGCACTGATTTCTCCTTCCTCAATTCTTGTTTCTGTACCCGTGATTACTCTACCAGTAATTGAATTGGAAGGATAACCTTCTGAGCACAAAACAATGGTTGCCGATGAGTGCGGAAATATATTATATTCGCATTCAGAAATTTTGCCATTTGCACAAGACATCAACAACTCCCCTAAATCGCTTGAGATTAATGGTAACGTCACTTGTGTTTCTGGATCTCCAAAACGGACATTAAATTCTACTACAAAAGGGGCACCATTCTGATCTATCATTAGTCCGACATATAGGCAACCACGATAAGGCACATCCTGATTTCTAAGGAAATGATGCATAGGCTCAATGATTTCTGAAATTGTCCTCTGTTCTACAGCAGGTGTATAAACCGGAGCAGGAGCATAAGCTCCCATACCACCTGTATTTGGGCCATTATCGCCGTCCAGAAGACGTTTATGGTCTTGACTTGCAGGTAAACAAACATAACCTGATTCATCCATTACTACCAAAACTGACGCTTCTTCACCAAATAGGAATTCTTCAAGAAGGACTTTTCCATCCAACTCTATTCCATCTTTCAGAGCATTAAAGGCTTCATTACGATCAGATGTTACAACTACTCCTTTACCACCTGCAAGGACATCTCTCTTCACCACCCAAGGAGGTGAATAGATATCTAATGAGTCATTAATTTGGTCAATTTTTTCTATCAATATCAGACCAGCTGTTGGGACTTTCATCGATTGCATGACCTCCTTTGCATGCAATTTCGAACCTTCTAATTTAGCACCTATTGAATTAGGGCCGAAACAAGGAATTTCTTCTTCTGAGAGCCTATCAGATAAGCCAGCAACTAGTGGCGCTTCAGGACCAACCACTACCAAATCTATATTCAATTTTTTAGCTAAATCAATTATTCCCTCAATATCCATTGAATCTACTTTATAATTAGTCCCTGAAATAGCCGTACCTGCATTCCCGGGGCATGAATGAACATGATTTACTGAGTCCGATTCTGAGAGACGTAGGGCTAGAGCATGCTCTCGGCCACCACTGCCTACAATGAGTACTTCCATGCCAGTCATGTTCGTCCGATGGAGTAAGGGAATTAATGAATTCTAATGCCGTATTGTAAAATAAAACTAGTAAGGAACTTCTTTTAACCCAAATTTATAGCCTAAAATATTGAATGAACGGTGGATTACGGGAGTGATGATCAAAAGGAAAATAATTTCTTCAACTAAATTGGGATGAGTTATAATCTGGCCATCGAATAGTAAAAAAGCAGTAGCAAATATAGCAATCGCAAAGGGAATTGTATCCAATAGAGGAGCTTCTGAACTTTCATCGCCTTCTCTTTTCAATCCTCTTCTACGCTTTACAAATGAACCACACATATCTCCAATCATGCAGGAAAAACCAAGTATAAAACCCATTGTAAATGCAGCAAATGATGAACTAAGTTCTCCTTCGAAAAACCAGAACCAATCGCCAGGGTCGGCATAAATTAGTGGGTCAATAAATGGTGCATTTGTACCATTACCATTCCAGATATTGTGGGCTACAATAAATAATATTCCACTGAATATACCTCCTCCTATCAAACCATTCCAAGACTTTCCATCTCCCAATATTCTATGACCATCCGAATAATTCCTTCCGCGATCTATAATAATTACAGACATTCCAGTTTTATCGGGTATCCATTTACCGAATAACATTGCACCAGTGTTGGCTAAATATGCGGAACCATACATCAATAACACGCATAATACATTTACAAAAAATGATTCAAGGCCATTCGATTGGAAAGGAGGGGAAGAGACATCCACAACCTGTCGAAAAGACTTTCGGACATGAAACATTCCCTCATGGCGCCCAAGTATTAATTTCCTATTGGTGATTCGCAGCATACATGAGTACCATACTAAAGATGAAAACTGGTTTTACCTCAATATTATTGATTCTAGTTTTTTTCACTGTACCAACTGTTGCAGACAATCATCAAGGAGACATAATAATTGATGAGATTGTTGAATGGACGACTGACCAAGATATAAATCAAAACATTCACATAACTAGTGAAGGTAAGTTGACGATTAGTTCCTCGATAACTTTCTCCTCAACATCTACAATAATCATTGACCAAGGAGGAGAATTGAGATTAATAGAATCCTCAGAATTAATTTCTGATAAAAGGGCGACTTCGTTGAAGACATTAGGAGCTATTGATGAACAAAATAGGTCGAAAATCATTATACCAAGCTCAATTCATAATGGAGACATGAATGTCATAATAAACGCTGAAGAGGGGGCATTGTTAGACGGTAGTAATGTATACTTAGGAGATATGGAACCTGTATTAATGAGTGGAATGAACTTCTCATTGAATGTTCCAGAATCACAGGGAGATACAGCCCTAGGTTTCACCGGATACGGACAGTTCCCGATTATTAAATCAATTATTATTGAGACAGAATCTGGGAATTATGAATACAAAGCTAATGAATTACCGTATCAGAATATGTTACTTCACGGAGACAATGGACTTACAATAAACTCTGATGGGAAAATTGAGATAATAGAAAACTCAACATTGCATGGTGTGAATATAATTTCGAGCAGTGAGATAATAATAAAGGAAGGAATTATCAAAGATAGTAGCCCAATGATATTAACCAGTGATGATGCTTCATTAATCATTCAGAACAGTGAAATCTCAGGTAGTAGCGACGACCACTATGTACAAGCACAGCCGCTAACAAATATTGTATGGGGTGCTTCAGAAGACAATACTGCTGTTTCAATAAAAGGAGATTTAATTGATAGATGGGAACGAATAATTTCTGATCAAGTCATTATTTTAGATTCCGAAGGAGTTTATTTTAGTATTACTGGAAGCAGCCCCAACGGGGTATTAGAAATCAATAATTATAGCGGTTTTGATGGTAAATCAGTCATCAATACTCAAGGGGATTCTAGAGTAATTGAGATAGGTTGGGCAAATGGAGAAATCACTACTGAAAATGCAGTTATTTCAATATTAGAATATAGGACTGCTTGGAATACAGAATCTAGTGGAATCAACAATTATGGTCCAGCGAATTTTGAATTGACATGGGAAAAGGAAATAGATTTGACTTCAATTAATGTCCCGAACATAGAATGGGTAGATCTTAACGTAAACCTAGATGATTCTACATCAGAGGGAATCTTACAAACCGGGGTATCTCAACAGATATCTGCTATTTTAGCGAATAGAGGTGGTGCTTCTGCTAATTTATTCTTTGATTGTAATATTACAGAAACAGGAATGTCGGCAGATATTGGGGGGTATCAGAACGTAATGATTGATGCCGGAGAAGAAGTAGAAGTTTTCTTCGGTTGGAGAAATAATGAGCCTGGTACATTAAGTCTAACATGTGAGGTATTAACGCCTAGTCAATTGGTTGATTATGAAAACTCACAGGCATTTGGAGGAGGCACTATGTCTACAGAACCTATCCTTTGGGAAGAAATTAATGATGAAAGTTTCAACATGATTCCAATCCTTATTGTCATAATAATTATTATGATCTCTGCAGGAGTTTACTTTGTACATAATTTATCAAAAAATGCCGAAGAAACAGCTGAAATTCTAGATAATTATAATAAATCTTCTAAAAATGAAGAAGATATCTGAATCATATATCCAAGACGACTTGAGCCATCCAACCTGGTCCTTCAAAGGTAGGAATATTTGGTTCTACGCCTGTAACTATTTCGCCCTTGTTTATTTCTCTAAATACTAGTTCATGTAATGTCACTGCCTTGATTTCAATTTCACGATGTACAAAATCTGACTTAACCCAAGAAACATGTGCAGAGATAGATTTTTCATCGATTTTAACTGCTAAATCAACTAGCCATTGATCTTCAACAGAGCCTCTGTAAAGTATTTCCTCTAGAAACTTGACAAGTCCTCTTTCCAAATCATTATTGTTAATCACCACTGCCCATACTCCATTAAATCTTGTTAAATGATTTAGAGATTCAGGATTCTTATCCTCTAACTGAATTGATTGGAGTCCAAGAACACATTCAGTAATAGCACCCACAGCAGTAGATGAAAATGCTCTAATTCCAATATCTGCAGTAGTCGGAAGAATCCACCAAGACATATTTAGCGTCACTCAAATTGATTGCATAATTCACCCTGACTGGGGAAGCTCACAGGATCCTTTGGATTGGTATTCCATTTATTCTCACATTTATTCAGAGACCCATCCCCGTCAGAATCGATATTTGCATCTGCAGGATCGAATGGATCAAAGTCGAAGAAATATTCCCATCCTGCCCACATTCCATCACCATCTTGGTCTTGGTGGAACACTTCTGAGCCATCGAACCACTGATCACCGTCAGTATCATTCAAAATTGGACTTGTTCCATTTTGCATTTCCTCGAAATTAGTATAATTTTCAAGGTCATCATAGAACCTTTTTCCATAATCTCCCATTGGATCAATGTGGCACTCCGCATTTTGTGGATCGTCCCAACCCGGGCAATAACGGTACAACAAATTTGTACGATTTAGCCCGTCTCTATCAAAGTCTTCCTGTCCGTCATCCACACCGTCTAAATCAGAGTCAATCATTGCAGGGTCCATCGGTCCTCGTGCACCTAATGCATTCAATGAGTTATTGTCTACAATACCTAAAGAAATTGCTTCTCCCGAATAGAAAACTTCCCATCCATCTGGGAGTTTATCGCCATCAGTATCGTCATTAACAGGATTAGTATTCCACCTGTCAGGTGCTTCTAGTTGATTCATTAGAGTATCATTGTCAATGTCAAATATATTATCTGTCATAGAACCATAAGCCGGATCTAAAGCCCATCTTCCATCATTAGGAATTACAAAACCTGATAGATTCATTTCATGAAGGAAATATTTCGGGTCCATTACTCCATCACCATCTCTATCTCCAGATGTAGAGAAACCTTGGACATAATTTGTCCAGACCCAACCGCCCGGTCCTAACCCACATTCAAACATATTATCGCATCCAGGTGGAAGCCAATTAGTACTACTAATCCATAAGCTGTGACTATTAGTATTCTGTTGTATTGAAAATACTTGCATTTCCCATCCGTCGGGTTGTCCGTCTTCATCTGTATCATTAATCAACGGATTGGTAGCTGCCTGCCACGGTCGTGGAATGAATAATACTTCTCCACCATCATCTAATCCATCACCATCGCTGTCTGCATTATTACCATGAGTGATGTACTGATCCTGCCCATCTACCACTTCTTCTCCATCCGCTAATCCATCATTATCTGTATCAAATGAAGAAGCATTAGTGAAATATTGTTCTGTGACATTCCAGTAGAATCCATCCATGGATTCAGTAAAATCTTCCAAACCATCGCTATCAGTATCTCTATCCGTAGCATTAGTAAACGTTTCATAATATTCAACTGCATCAGAAAGACCATCACTGTCTGTGTCAAATACACCAGGGTCGCTACGAACTAACACGTCTTTAACGCCATTATCAACGACTCTGATTGTCCAACCAATAACCTCTATGCCATCGATTAGCCCGTCATTGTCAGTATCAGCTACGAGAGGATTTGTCGACCTCCCGTCAGTAATACCATCTCCATCTCTATCTCTAGCGTTATACTCATCTAAGTTTGTGAATCTTTCATCTTGTTCCACAATAATAGCTAAATCTTGAGTTCTAGTAAGTACCTCATCCCCAACATTAACATTAATCTCATAAACCCAGCCTTCGGTTTGTGTCTTTACAGGAATATTTACATAAACACTGTTTTGAACTGTTCTGACCCAGAGAATTGTTTTATTCACAGGGACATATTCTCCCAATTCTACGGAAATCAAATGAACAGTACTAACCCCTACAAGATCGTCATAACGAACCCCGCCATCACCATCAGAATCATACCCATCAAAATCAGGGTCTTCTAAAGCATTGGCGCCATCATCATTAGGGTGTATTCCATTCAAATGCTCCCAACCATCGGGCATACCATCATTATCAGTATCAGACATTAATGGGCTAGTGAAATTTTCAGGACCCCAGGTGTATGCGACTTCATACTCTTCTACGTTATTTAGACCGTCTTCATCCCTATCACCGTAGGCATCAGTTGCATTGGCAGGATTAAGGAATCTCTTATTTTCTTGATCTAGTGCATAACAATATTCGTACCCATCAGGCATTCCATCGCCATCAGAGTCCCAATCTCCGGGGCCGTTGAGGCGCCCATCGCCATCCATATCTTCCTCAAACCAAGTCATATCTCCAGGACCGCTCATGTATTCGTGATATGGTGCCTGTAATGTCAAGGTACCAAATTGTATCACTCCACAATGGACTGAAAGATCGATGTTACCGAATGCTATTTCATATCTATCAGCAATCAAGTCACCATCACTATCTTCTTCCAATGGATTAGTATCATATCTTTCTTCTACATAATTTCTGAGACTATCTGGTTCAGGTTGTTCCAAATCTAATAATGCATCGCAAGAATGGCCGAATTGATTACCCATCTCATCAAAGGTACTGGCTCCAATATCTGCCTTGATTTGTGCCTTGACTTCAGGAGTTAAAATATAGCAATCCCAATTTCCATCGAGAGGGTCAAGAAGCTTAATTGGTCCTTGAGGTGTCTCTACAGTGTAAGTGTAGAGAGATTCCCAGCGATCATTCAACCCATCTCCGTCAGAATCTTGTAAATTTGGATTTGTGCCAAGTGCTGCCTCATCCACATTGATTAGCCCATCTCTATCTGGATCTCCAAATGGGCCATTATCAGGATTAGGGAATGTTTCATTTAACTCAGTATTTTCATCGTTCTCATCCGGATTAGTAGTTTGTGGATCAGGTTCAGCGGCTTCACCACTATCTAATGGATCTAAGCCATTATCAATCTCCCATCCATCTTCTAAACCATCATTATCTGTATCGGAGAGTCTCCAATCAGTACCGTAAAGTGTCTGCTCCATTCTGTCAGGTAAACCATCACCATCTGTATCTTTACCTTCTATGTGATTTTCATTATCAGAAGTTTCTATGTCTACTGAACCATCTTCCCATCCAGAAACTGTAGCTAAACCGGCTCCAATAATTGTGTAAAATCCTGCTAAAATCAAGGTTGCAGCGATGGCTGCAACGGCATATTGGTTGTGTGTCAAAGCCAATTAATCACCTCGCGCCCCCTAGGGGGCGTGCAGTTGACTCCAAGATATGATATAATGTTTCATTACTGATGTGCTGAGATTAATCAAGACAAATCTCGTTCATTGATACTAATCTAATTGTGTTAGAGTTTTTCCCATAAGAAAAATTACATTTGGCACTGCGTCCATTCGCCCTTTCCCAACAACCGCTCATTATCCCTGAGAATATTGCTGGATGGTAACATGAACTGAAAGAAATTTCTATTCCACCAAACTCGTCTATCGAACTAACAGAATCTATTTTCCCAAGACCTTGTCTCTCCAAATGACGTTTACTAACATAGACCCAATCTGTATTTCCAGAAATTAAAATATGGTGTTTTTGATTATAGAATATTTCTCTAATAGTATCTGAAAATATTGTCCATAATAGACTTCGCTTTTTATCAACACCAACCCAAATAAAAGAATCCTTACGTCCTTCGTGAATCTCTTCCAAATAGGGTAGGAAATAGTCTTCAAAACGAAGTATGAGGTCTTGATTAATCATTGCAAATCTCCTACCCATTATTGACCAAAATTTACCTGACTCAACTTCTAGTGATTCCCAAAAATCAAGGTCATCGCTTTGCGATACAATTGGCTTTTCATAGAACCAAGGTAGAGAGATTTTACTTGGTTGAGGTATTTTCATATCATCCTCTGAAATCATTAAGATTAAGCTTTCAACGTTATTATGATTCCATCTGAACCTATGCCTCTTACCTGTCGCCCTTTCCCAATTAGCAGTAAAAACGCCCGAACATAACGGCCCATTAAGCGGATATTTTACAAGGAACCTAGTTTCATCACCATCATCTAATAACTCAAAGTTGCCAATACCTCTTTCTAACCAATCTAATCTTGTATTTTTCCATCTTTCTGGGTTTCTTCCTTTGGGAAAAGAATTATTCGAAACTATGGAAATCCATTCTTCCGATTCAGACGAAGCATGTGCCAAGCGTCTTCCTAAACTAAGTCCACTGCGTCTTTCAATTCCTGAAAGAAAATCATCAAAAAGAATCGAATCTACCCTCCATACAGGATGAAAAAATCTTTTAGAATCTAAAATTAAACCACAATTACTAGTGAGCCATCTTTTTTGGATACCTGAAATCAGCGACTCGTCGGAAATTTCTCTGCCGAAAAACCTCATATTATCAACTACTCAAGAACCTTTCAATCCTTTGAAATGCTTCTTCAAGTACTGGAATAGGAGGTAAGCATACCATTCTAAAATGACCCGAACCGAACTCAGGAGAAAAACCAGAACCATGGACAACCAATACATGCTCCTGATGTAAAAGATCTAACACCCATTTTTTATCATCTCTCTGATCTTCAAGATTAGTTAATTTAACAAACAAATAGAAAGCACCTTTTGGGCTCTCACAAGAAAGACCATCAATTTCTTCTATTCTTTTGAGACAAAAATTCATTCTCTCCTCTGTCAATTTACGGTGTTTATCAAGCCAGTCTTTAGACTCTCTTAGACCCGCTAAATACCCATATTGAGCTGGTGTTGATGCACATAGACGACTCCTAAGAATTCTTTCCACACCATCTCTAACCAATCTGAGGCGATTATTAGGATCATGCCAAGCCATGTATCCAATCCTCCATCCAGGGGCGAAATACACTTTAGAGACACCATTTAGTGTAATTATTGGTACGCTCTTTGAACGAGATGCTACTGAGATAAAATTATCTGAGAAATCTAATCCATCGTATATCTCATCTGCTATAATTGTACAATTAGGCCATTTCTCAGCGATATTAATTAATTTATCAATCTCACTTTCTGTAGCAATATTTCCAGTAGGGTTATTTGGATTTATGAGGACTAATAATTTGACTGAATCATTCATCTTATCACTAATATCATCTAAATCAATCTTCCACTCCTCAGATGATTTTAGCCTATATTCTACTGTCTTAGCACCGTACATCTGTGGATAAGCCATGTATGGTGGGTAATGGGGACCTGGGGCTAATACTATGTCATTTTCTTCAAGAAATGCTGCAAAAATTACTTGTAGTGCCTCAGTAACTCCATGAGTCACATATACATCATCAGGACTACAATTCCAACCCTTAGATAACTCCGATTGAGAAATTGCTTCTCTTAATTCATCTAATCCGTATGATGGTCCATAACCATTGTCTTGCCTGTCTAGAGCATTCTTGTATTTTTCAATCATATGAACTGGAGTTGGGAGTCCTTCATAAGCTAGTGGATCACCAATATTTAATCGGATAATATCATGGCCCTGGTTCTCTAATTCAATAGCAGGAACCACTACATCTCTTATCGCATATTCGATTGAAGACGCGCGATTTGATACCTTGACTGGTTCCGACATAACCTCGGGAAGAGGTGAAGTTTGATGAATCAAACGGATAGAGTGTCAAACATCTAGCATTTTTTTAGCGGCTTCAAGAGCCGCGGGAATCCCCTCAGGGTTTGACCCCCCACCTTGGGCAAAGGTTGGTCTTCCACCACCTCCACCATTGATATGGGATGAAATTGCATTCAAAATTTCCACAGAATTATACTTCTCAGAAGCCTTCGTATTCTCAGTAGTTGCAACAATTATCTTGCCTCCGCCATCCTTGCTTCCAATTATTGCTAATGTAGGATTAGATTCATCTCTTGTCAATTCAGAAAGCATTTTCATTAATTGCTTGGAATCTCCTGGAGATTCCATGATTACATACCTGATTCCATCTTTATGAATTGCTTCATCACCTCCCCCACTTGTCCTTAACCTGACAATTTCTGCTTCTAAATTAGAGATCTTTTTTTGTTGTGATTTCCATTCTTGGAAGAACTTCATTACTGCCTTTGGAAGATCGTCAGACTGAACTCCCAAAATCTCAGATGCTTCGCTAAGAATACGCTCTTGATGCCTCGCATGGTCTCTCGCCGTATCCCCTGCCACGATTTGCAGACGCTCTACTCCGTCTTGGACTTGACTGGAACGAACTATCCTTAATTCTCCAATATTACCTGCTTCATCATGGTGGGTTCCTCCACAAGCTTGGACGTCAAAATCTCCAATCTTGATAATTCTAATTTGCTGATGTTTTGGAGGTCCTCCCTGATATATGTCGAAACCAAATCTAGAATCGGCTTCTGCCCTATCTAGTATTATCTTCTCTACAGTAGGATTTAACTGTACAATATCATTTGCCCTATCTTCAATTTTATCTAGCAAATCTCTTGACATTCTAGAATAATGAGTCAAGTCAATTCTAGCGTACCTTTGTCCTTTGTTAGAACCTGCTTGTCGGATGTGAGGCCCCAGAATATCCCTGGCTGCTCCACCAACAATGTGTATAGCAGTGTGGTGATCCATTAATTGTCTTCTTCGAATATTATCTACTTCAGCATCAATTCGCCCATTATTTAGGAAACCATCTGTGAAATGAATGATTACACCTTCCTCTATTTTAGTATCTAAGACACTAATCGTTCTTGTTTCATCTAGGTGGAAATATCCTTGATCACCTAACTGACCACCCCCTTCTGGATAGAAAAGTGTTCTATCGAGAATTACAAAGTGAGTGGGGGGGGAAATTACTTCATTAGAAAATGAAATATTATTAGATTCATGATTGATTTCACCACAATGAAGTACTTCAGCAGTGAAATGTGTCTTATTTGTGTCTAAATAATAATCTTTAGAGGTTACTGGGAATACCTCTTTGAGGAAATTATTTTTATCTCTAATTTTTGCTGCATCTTTAGTCATTCTAGCATTTCTATCTGCCATATCTGCAGAAAATCCAACTCTAACAGATAGATTCCCCCAACCTAAATCATTAGAAATGGCCATAACCATATCTGGATTGATGCCTCTTTCTTCAGACAATCTGAATAAAATTGAATCAGGTACTTCGGTTGCATTCTTTGGGAGATTTTGTAAAGCAGTATTAACAGCAGATTGACCTTTTCTCAACATTTCATAGTAACGTGATTCCTCTAATTCCAACAGTAAAAGTATTCCGTCTTCATTTTGTGTAAAATTTTCTAAGTCTAGATGTGTTTCAATGTGATGCTTTCCAAGTTCTGCTAAAGTCACATTCAAATTTAAATCCGATTTCATGCGACAAACTCTTCTGGCAAGCATTCTTGCTAGGTAACCGGCTTTTGTATTACTGGGTATCAATCCGTCTCCTAACATATTACACAGCGCATGCATGTGGTCAGGTATTGCATAAATAGCAGATAATGGTTCTGTAAGGCGTTTCAAATCAGAAACAGATATCTTAATTTCCTGAGCATTCAATCTTTCAATTAATGTGCTGTAGAGTGAATCTACGTCAGTACCTACATCGATATTTAATATCCCTGCTAATCTTGATAATTCAGACAATAATGCAGTTGTATCAACATTTAAATTTAAATCTTTCACCATTGATTCAAAGCCAATAGTTTCTTTTAACCAAGAGACAGATTCAGGATATATCGCTTCATAAATTGTTGGAGTACCGGCTGCTGCCCAGCAGAATCTTTCTAGTCCATAACCTGTATCAATTATCTGTAAGTCCATCTCTCGATAGTTTAATCCTTTGATTACAATATCCCCCTCTTCATGTTCTTCTAAATTCATGAATACGAGAGTTGCTAATTCTAACCCTCCAACTATTACTTCGAGTGCTGCTCCAGCATTCCCCCCTCCTGACCAAGGATTCTCGACATAGGTGATTTCAATAGGGTTAATTCCAAATGTATTGACTAACATATCGTCACAAAATCTAACACATTGATCTATCCAGTATACTACCTCGCCATCATTGGGTCTATTGAAGGCATGATGAGCCATCATTTCGAAAGTTGTCAAGTGCCTTCCTGAACGTCCAACTGCTGCAACATCAGTCAACCTTATGCATGGCTGAGAAATACACAAGGGATTAGCAGGTGGAGGGACTTGCCCACTAGTCACATGAGGTTGGAAATCTGCAATACTTGCTATTGTTAGATGTATATCATCTCTCCATCTTGCTATTACTGGATAAGGATCGATTTGGGAGTGACTATTCTCAGAGAAATAATCCAGAAATGAAGATCTCATCGAATCTTTAAGTTCCTTACCCCTCATAGAGAAACCATCAATTATTGGACTTCCTATGAATGTATATGGGTCTTCATGAGTATCTCCAGAAGTTGTTCTGTTTTTATCCCGAGTCCAAAAGTAAAGTCCTGTTACTGAACAAGTCCTTCGCATGTGCCCAGATTCATCCCAAAACGGAATATGAACTTCTCCAAACACCATCTCATGTACAACCTTACATGACTCGGAATAGTTAAACTAACTTTAATACAATTGTTGAAAGACCTGTCCGACCTATTGAAATGTACACTATAATTCGGAAGGCTGTGTCAGGGGAGTGGAGAGAACATTTGCAGCCTGATGGCCCCGGAAGAATGCGCATTGGTAAACACGGTTCAATGAAAACAGATGCGATAATGGTTGCAGATTCAGATCATCTAGATGAACATTCAGATGATAGATCTCCTAATCAGTTAGTCAATACTGCATCCTTAGATGGTATAGTAGGTAATGCTTGGGCTATGGCAGATTGGCATTTTGGATACGGATTTCCGATCGGAGGAGTTGTTGCAACTGACATCAATTCAGGGAATCAGGGAGGCGCTATTTCACCAGGTGGGGTTGGATTTGACATTAACTGTGGTGTGCGATTATGTGCTCTTGATATCGAATATAGAGATATTAATCCTAAATCATTAGCTAGGAAATTAGCGGATTCAATACCTGCTGGAGCAACAAGCAAGGGAGGAGTAATTTTAGATTCAACAGAAATTGACATGGTACTTTCAGAAGGAGCAAATGCGGCAATTGAGATGGGTTGGGGAGAATCCAGAGATCTTGAGCTTATTGAATCAAATGGAGTTCTGGAAACTAATGAAAGAAATTTAGGTGAAAGAGCAAAAAAAAGAGGGAGCAAATCTATGGGAACATTAGGTTCAGGAAATCATTTCTTAGAGCTACAAGTTGTAGATAGGATTGTTGATGAAAAGGCGGCTAAAGCATTTGGAATTCGAGAGGGGCAAGTCACAGCAATGATACATACAGGATCTAGGGGTTTAGGGCATCAAGTTTGCTCTGATCATGTGTCAAATATCGAACAAAATTATACAAAAAAAGACAATATGTGGTTCGCTGAGAAATGGAATATGTCAATACCAGACAGACAATTAGCAGCTGCGCCAATATTCAGTAAAGAGGGGCAACAATATTTCGATTCCATGTCTGCAGCTGGTAATTTCGCCTTTGCAAATCGTTCAACCTTAACTCAAAGATTGAGAAATATTCTAAGAGAAGAAATTAGAATGGATAGTGACCTTGAAGTAATCTATGATGTTAGTCACAATATAGCAAAGATAGAAAATCACAAAGTACATGGAGTTTCATGTGAATGCTGTGTTCATAGAAAAGGCGCTACAAGAGCACTTGGTGGAGATCATTCAGAGTTGGCAGGGAAGTTTTCAGGCATAGGTCAACCAGTCCTTGTCCCTGGTGACATGGGTACCGCCTCATGGATTTTATCTGGTCCAGAAAGTGGAGGTAATGATGCTTTTTCTTCATCATGTCATGGCGCAGGAAGAAAACTTTCTAGAACGGCTGCAAGAAATCAGATTAATTCATCAGAATTAAAGAAGCAACTTGAAAATAGTGGAATTAATGTTCACACAAAAACACCGAATGTTCTCTCGGAAGAAGCACCGGAAGCATACAAAAATGTTGACGAAGTAATTAGATTGACATGCGAGGCAGGACTAGCTAGACCAGTAGCCAGAATGAAACCATTTGCTGTAATTAAGGGATAATTACTTATTCTGATAATGTATCTCTATAACATCATTATCTAACATCACATAATTTTCAAAATCTTGATTAATTTCTCCATTAACAAACATCAAAATTTCATGATTAGAGTCTACCTTATTATCGAGAATCTGTTCTGAATTGAATACCTCACCCCAGATATTGAAAAATGCTCCAATAGGAGCAGATATTTGGCTTGGTGTTTCGATATGCAGTCTTCCTGAATCATCATGAGTATGTATTCCTCGCATTCCATCAGGGCACTTAGAATCCTGTATACCAATATTCTGAGATATATATTGCTCATTCCCATTAATTATTATCGATAAACTACTATGAGTGTGACTAATGTCGCTAGAATGGCTTCCAAGACAGGTTTCTTCTATAGCCCAAGATTCATTTTCTATCAAATCAGTATTTCCAGTTGTACTTAAAACAATAAAAATCACAGTAGCAGCAATTGCACCACCGAACATGATTTTCTCAAAATTCATGATAATGCGAACACGGTAGTTCTCTTGAACTATTAGGTCATAGGAGTATCAATGACATTGTTAGGTGATAGCCCAGACTATTGGGAAACAGCGAAAAAAGAACTATCAGATAATGACATAATACTTTCAAGAATAATAAATAAATTTGATGATTTGGAATTAATTTCAAGAGGTGACATTTTTTTCACATTAATTAGATCAATAATAGGCCAACAAATTTCTGTTAAAGCCGCATCTACTGTGTGGTCAAGGTTTACTGAAAGGGTTGGAAATATCACCCCTGAGAATATACTATCGGTTGACTTTGAAGAATTAAGAAGTTGTGGATTATCTCAAAGAAAGGCAGAATATGTAATAGGAATCTCTGAATCTTGGCATGAATATAGCTCGTTTGATTGGGGGGGAATGGACGATGAAGAGATTATTGAAAAATTGATTAAATTAAGGGGTGTAGGGAAATGGACTGCAGAGATGATTTTGATATTTACTCTACTCCGCCCTAATGTATTTCCAATAGGAGATATAGGCATGATTAGAGGTATTGAAAAAACATATAATTCAGGGGTGAAAATGTCTAATGATGAGTTGTATGCTATTTCAGAAAAATGGAAGCCATGGCGTACTGTAGCTTGTTGTTACATGTGGAGAACAGTAGATCCAGAACCAGTAGAATATTAGTTACATGCAATATCCACGTCTTGGCTGATTAGGAATAGTGGGGGCTGCTCCTGACTGGACCCCGTCGGCCTCTTCCATAATGACTGTCAATAGAGTATTGACTAGCACTTTCAAGTCTTCAACTTCGTTTTTTAGTTCTTCCACACTTACAGCGTCGCTAGTCTTATCCATCCCAATCCCATCTAAGGAATTTCTTCCTCAAAAGCAATTAGGTCACTAAATAGCCTATAAAGACAACAGTAAGAAATTACATGAAGATAGGGATTAGTTGGGGTTTGAATTTGCCCCAACTAATCTTCTTCTTCGTATTCCCAATCGTCTTCTTCGTATTCTTCTTCATCATCATCGTAGTAATAATCTTCATCGCCACGACTGCGCATTACAAGTATTGCAACAAGAGCTACAGCGATAACTGCAACACCAATAACCATGTAAAGGCCAGTGTTTGATTCCGCTTCTACGGGTAATGGTTGAACATTAATACCAGATAAGTCAATATTATTTCCATTATCATTATTCCAGTCCATCTCACCTGTTTCAGGATCTTCCATAATCAATACCAATAGAGGTTGACCCTCAGACCAAGACTCCCATTGGAATTGTGCATTGACGCTCGAAGACTGCGCACCTAGAATAATTTCAGTAGGGCCATCGGATAAGGTAGTTAGCGCCGGCGACCATTGTCCACTTTCTGGATTTAACTCGTATAAACCAACTGTGATAGAGCCTTCTCTCTTACCATCATTTTCCCAGAATGTTTGCAGAGTTAACATCTCTCCAACCATTGGAGTAGAGGTTGGATTGATGACTACTCTAGTATATTCTGGATTAAACTTCATTATTCTAAGAGTAGGCATTCTTGGTGCAGATTCACTACCTAGGCCAGTGACAACATTTCCTGCTCTATCGGTTGAAGTGACCCAGAAAGCAATCTGGTCGCCTTGTTCAATTGACATACCATTTAGTGGTGTAAAGTCAATATAGCCTTGATAAACATCTTTTGACTCTCCATCATCAATCATAGTTAGTTGTCCAGTATTCTCTGATCCAGCCACTGCAGTACCCGACCTTAGAATTACCCAAGCGACATCAAGAGGTCCTTCGATCATACCAATTTCATCGACCATCGTTACTGTGATTAGTACATCATTGATTAAATCCGATTCTAACAAAACTAATGATGAATCAGGATATGTTGATTGATCAAATAGTACCGTTGGAGCTTTACTGTCAACAGTCACAGAAGCATCTGAATTAATATCTGATGAACCACCACCTGGGACATTCAAAACTTCTGTTGAAACAGACATAGTTGGATTAAGAGGGACTCTTGAAGGCAAAATCATTGAACCATCGAAACTAGCATCTTCATTTACTGATGTGACCATCTTAATTTCTTGTGTTCCATAAACTACTTCGAATTCAACTTCAAGATTTGCTGGAATATTTGCTGCTAATGCACCTGAACCAGAATGATAAACAAATCCACTCATTCGGAATTCATCCCCCTGTCCCAAGTACACCGAAACTCCTTGAGATTCTGCCTGAGGAGGAGTAAGATCTTCTATATTATCAGGGATTGCTACATACTTGTTATCAAGATACCAAGATAATTCTCCAATGTTATTCTGGTACGCTACAGTAGTGAAATCATCAAGTATTGATACGCTAGGCTTACAAGAGTTCTGATTATTCTCCCAAGGGAAGTCCCAAGAGACTTCGAATATCATTGAAAGTTGAGTAATATCTGAAGAAACTTGCATCGTCTGCACAGAAAGTGGTGTCACGAAACTAGTTGCATCTGACCAAATAGTTCCTCTCGAAGGATCGTAGCTCATCTTTCCAAGTTCACTTATCCCATCTCCACATAGCATTATCGATATATTATCCAATGTATTTAGCCCATTGGCTTCTTCAATTTGCATAGTAAATGTATGTTGTTCACCAGGCAGTAAATACCCTAAATCACGGTCCAGTGAATAACCTGTAGACTTAATGCTGGTTGGCTCATCAGTTGCTACAACGACAGTTGCCCAAGAGTTAGATGCTCCAGGTCCTCCACCTGTACCTCCCTCTTGGTAACTCAGACCTGCCCAATCAGTACCTTCAACATACATATGGACTGGAGAATTAAAAGTTTGTTGAGAAACATCAATACCTACAAAATTAACTTGTTGCTGACCTGTCATACCAGGTGTTAATGGCTGTACCATTGACAAGTATTCGTCTTCATCAGCGATACCATCTCCATTGACATCATCTACTGAACCTCGCCAATATCTGAGTGTCAAAATTTCACCTCTAGCCTCAGATTCTTCGACTGTTACGAAAAGAGATAATGGGTCCATTGGTTCCCAAACTTTACCATGAGCTGCTTTCAAACCAGATGGGGTGTTTACTTCAAGTGGCCCTGCTACAGGAGGTTCATGATCAACTCGAACATTTACAGATGGCGGAGTTCCAGTTACATCCTCTGCCCCAAGTGAATAACCAGTAGGGCCTACTGTATTCATCATAGGTGACAGATAAACGTTAGAGAGACCTGTTGGAGATGAAATTAGGCCAGTATATTTCCCGCCTTCTTCAGAAGTCAAAAGATAACTTAGACCGGAAATATTCAAACCAACAGTGAAATCAACCGCTTGCGGTCTAACTGCAATAGAGTCTTGGAACTTGACGGTGCCTGTGATATTTAATTCACTACCATCAGTCATCGTAAACGGATAGAATGTAGAATACTGATTTGATAGAAGCCTTCCAAATTGATCTCTGACTTCGAATGAATCAATCATCAAATCATTTTCAACCGCATTCTTTCCAGATTCACCACTATGAGATACTGACGGCCATACTGATTCTCCTGAGGCATCGAATGCCTGAGATATCCAACGTATTGAATTAACATCATCCCACATCCAGCTAACATCAAACATCCAGTGTATAGTGACATCATCATAGCCATCATTATGAGTTGTAATCTCTAAGAATGTTGAAGGATTCATTGGAGCAACTGATGAACCAGAAATTTGCGTAAAGGATACCGCATCTGAACCTTGGCCCCACAAGCCATCTGCACTATTAGTAACCTCAAACATCAAAATCTCCCCATCAGAAGCGATTCCTCTGAGAGAAATCTTATCTAAATTAGAATTATCAATTAAGTGATGGTGTTGAGTAATTATTTCAACTGTCTCACCATTAGGATAAAGTGTATTTGGAACCACGAAATCTCTGTTGGTGACTATATAATCGAACTTTAAGTCACCATCGATGGAAACTGATCCCTTATCTGCAGTAATATTTACTGGAATTGATACCTGAGTAGGCGGAGGATCATCTTGAGTCATAGAATCGTGATAATCAGATATTGATGTACCTAAACCTGAAACATTTTCAAATATCAAATAGCCTATTCCAATTGTTGAAATAGATACCGTTTGTGCATAATTTGACTCTAAAGTAATGGTGACATCTCGCCATTCCCTTCCTGTGTCAGTGTCTGTGTGAGATGTAGTTAGAGAGTTTATTCCTGCAATTTGACTGTAATCTAATATGCAATGGAATATCTCTGAAGCAGAAGAACTCGTCTGACTGGATGACCCTACTGTCAAGGTAACCGGTGACTCGAATTGACCATCGGAATCAGGTGCAACTGAGATTATTCCATTATTGACCGCAGCCAGAGAGGGTAATCTCACCATTATTGAAGATGGAGTTCCAGAATCTAAGCTTATACTTGTACCAGTTGTATGAGAATCAATACCATCTGAAACAAGCGATTGCCATCCATAATGACCGTAATCTGTACCCATTGGGAATGACCAATCTACTGAACCATCATTAAGCATATCAACTGCAGGATTTTCTGCTGGCTCAACGAAATTGGATGAGATAACCATTCTATCAATCCAGCCATTAGTCGGTAGGGACACTGATAGAGAGAAACCTGTTTGAGGGATAGCAAAGGGTATTGATCCCTGAGAGGTTTGTCCTAATGTTGCACCAGTGAATGAATATGCAGTCACCATTAGACCACTAGAAAAGTTACCTGATAGTGTCACGCTCTTGATTGGCCTAGATGAATGGATATAATCGGAAGTAATTGTACCGGCAATAGTTGTAGCATTCAGTAATTCATCTACTACCTCGATGCTCGGGCTGAAAGACCATCCATTATAATCTGCACTTGATGACGTAAGATATCTCTTACCACCAATACTTATTTTGGTTAATTTAGGAGAAACTTCTTCGTCACTTGTATCCATTAGAACCTTAATTCTAACTAGTTCATATTCTTCAGAATCAACTCCTGCCAAAGAGAATGGGAAGGTAACATTGTTGTAACCTGGCACAATATTATCGCTCATGTCGACTAAGCTACCTGTAATTGAAGTATTATCGGGAATTGTTGCCTCAATATCTACCCAGCCATAATTGAAAGTGTCAATATCACTCATGTCTACAGCATTACTCAACCAGTACCCACCAGCTCCATAATTAGCAATTAGGATACCAAAATTATCAATGTAGGCACCCTGATAAGTTACTGAAGTATCTGTAGATAGACGGAATCTAAATCTTAACTCGTCACCAGCATAACTAGATAGAGGTGCCTGTCTATTTTCAAACTCTTGTTGATTACAATCTCCATTCATCCACGCATCATGGCCATACATCTGATTACCAGAATATCCGGGTGAACCATCATACCAACCAGGAATTTGAGGGTCGAAATAATTCCAAGAACCACCATTAACCTGTATTTGAAGACCAACTGCATCCCAACTATTTTCTGTACATATCCACTTATCAAATGTCACGTATGCTAAGCCATCGTTCGGAATATCATATGTTGGAGATGTTAACAATGAGTTCTGATTATTTGCATAGTTACCATTTAAATTTGTACCATATACGTAAGGGAACGAAGGTTCATCACTAGGCCCTGCACTCATACCCAATTGACCATAGTTCCATGCAGATTGTTTTGACCAACCCGGAGCGTTATTGGTGGAAGGGTTTCCAGCAGTAGAATCTTCAAATCCATATACTTCGCTTAAAATTCCTCCAGTAAGAATGTAGTAATTCCAATCATCATATCCCAGTTGTGTGTTACCACCATAAGTATAGTACTCTTGATAATGAGTCATCGTAGTCGGACTTTCTAAATCGTCTCTGAATAATACAGTGCCTGTATCGTCAACAACGCGAATATCTTCAAGTGTAAATCCTTCTTGTGAATCACCAGGATAAGTACCTCCATAATGTGTGTAAGCGTCCGTATCTACTACGAAACGAATGTAAACATTAGCCTGATTTTGATAAGCGGAAGGAATATCATATTCTACAGTCCTGATTCCGTTACTTTGGTCACCATATACTCCATCATATGAAGGATAACCAGGGATTGCACCACTACGATCTTCACAATCACTTGTTGTAGAGGAAATGGAGGAAGAAATATCATACCATGTTACATTGTTCAATGAAATCTCAATACAAGCATTATCACTAGTAGAGCCCTGTAAATCCCATTCCATATCTATTTCAATTGATGAAGTTGAATTAGTGCCGGTTAAATCAATTGTTCTTTGAAGTGCCCCCGCTGAATGTGCCACATAGGTGCAATACGTACCTGTTGTAGAAATACATCCATGGTGCCAAACACCAAAATCAACACCATCATTATTGAAATCAATGTTATCCAAGAACCATCCAGGCCTCTCATAAGATGCGTTAGGAGAAGTCCAAATATGGAATCTAAATTGAATTTTAGAAGCATTGTCAATATCTGGAATTGAAGATATACTTATGTTCTCACTTAGCCATCCACTGTGAGTTGCAGAAGCAAAAACTGGAACTGCTACACTTTCGGGAGCACCGTTGGGTGAAGGAGCATCTGTAGACATAGTGCTAGGATATCCTCCATCTGGAGCAATATAGGTCCAGTCATTCCAACTACCAGTATTTATTCTATATTCAATCCATGTTCCATCTCCTCCACCTGAAGTAGTACTGTCCAAGTGATACCAATGGTCAAAAGTCATGTAAAGTCCATTGTAAGTATCTGAATCAGGTAAATCAACTTGAGGTAATAAGAAAGAGCTGCTTGTACCACGTGGAACTGCTGAGCCAGGCATTGTACCTACTGCTACAATTCCCTCTGTTGCAGATGATGGAATTGTTCCATAAGACATTGTTTGTTCATTACCAAGATTCGTCCCATTGTGGTTAAATGTTGTAGCACCCCACATTTCTTGAATGTTACAGAGATAATTTGTATCTGAAATTTCGTTTGCATCTAAAATGGAATCTTCATCAGTATCCATTCCTGCATTTACCATGTAACCTCCTAACATACATTGAGATGTAGAACCTGTACTAATCGATGTAACTGTAATCTCATAATCGAAAAATCCTCCTAAACCTGCACTAATTGATGCTGAAGTACCGCTTGAACTAGGCACTATTGTAGGTGCACTAGTGTAGCCATTACCTCCGCTAGTAACAGACGCCTCGTAAATTGAACCAGTAGTTTCCAGCACGCTAGAAAGTTGAGCACCAGTGCCATTACTACTAGATACCAGAACATACATTGTTTGTTGTGAGATATAGCCAGATCCGCTATTACTCAGTGCTATCGAGGTTATATTGCCATTACTGTCAACACCACCTACTGATGCGACAGCACCTGTCCCAGTACATCCACCAGGACATACGAAAGCTAGTGAATCTCCAATCGCATATCCAGTTCCGTTATTGGAGATAGTTATACTATCGATTGCACTACTAATTGAATAAGTCCCTGAGAAGCCGCTGCCTGAACCTCCAGTTGCAGATAATGTTCCAGCAGTGTATCCACTACCTCCACTAGTGACATTTAATGTTGTAACACTATCTTCTAATGCATTACCACTGCAATACATCAAAGTTTCAGTTGTTTCTCCAGGCGACAGAGACCCATCAAAATTATTGTCGTATCCATGGTCCACCCATGCACCTGAAAGGTTGTTACATTCTACCACTGATGTTGAAGAAGAAACCGAATAAACATGTTCCCATCCTGGAGAATAAGTGTAAATGTCATTCATTGATACATCGATATCACCTTCATCGAAAGTGCTAATATTTGACCGAGAACCATCGTCAAGTAAAGTGATTTGTTCAATGTCTTCAACGAAATTAGTTCCAAAAAATCTACCAGAATCTAAATCTGCACCTTCCCAAACAATACCAGGATCCATGGATGTTGCTGTTTCAGTGTTAGTTATGTGAAGCCAACCATCCTGAACTGTAGCATTTCCGGGGACTCGGAAACCAGTCAGAGTAATGCCCTCCTCGGGAGGATTTACTGAGCTTGGTCCTGTCCAAGAAGTTGTAGCAGCGGATGTTAGCGGGGCAATTATCATCAATAACACTAGAGCAAGTGCAGTCCTACGGCGGTCAGACATATCCCTATCGTTTGTTTGTTAGATTATGAAGTTATTTCCCTAAAGTCGATGAAGATACTGAAAAATTATGTTTTTAATTCGAAAAATGGAGCCACTGGGGAGAATTGAACTCCCGACCTTCCCATTACCAATGGGATGCTATACCCCTAAGCCACAGTGGCGACGTCTAATCGAAAAACAATTTCGATTTAATCACTGCGGAGAGAGATTCAAAATCACAATTGAAAAGCAACAGACTCAAAATGTCATGAAGTCTCCGAGACTATGAAGCCGAGGTCGCATAGCCTGGTATTGCGCATGACTGGAAATCATGTGGGATTTTCCCTCGGGAGTTCAAATCTCCCTCTCGGCGCCATCAGCCCTACTAATATATATTGTAGATCATAAAACATAGACACATATCGTGATTTTTGGATCCCGATAAGGGAGTTACTTAATGCAGTATTTCATGTCGCACACACATAAGGGGGCTCCGTTCAATGACTGATGAAACAGAAATTAGAAACCAAGAGCCAATCAGACTTAGTGAAATCACAATAAATTACAAGTTCTCCGAATATAATGAAAGACTGGATTTCTTGGATAAAATTATGCAAGAGTCTAAATTTCATATGAAAATGATTCTAAGAGGTTGGGGGGCATTTGAATTTTCAATATTTGGAGTAGGTGTTCTAGCGATATTTTTAGGATCATGGGATTTAGGTATAGGCGAACTTAAAAGTGGTGGAGATTATAATAGAGTTGGCACCGAAGGTATGTTATTCTTAGAGGATTTGTCTCTAATTCTATCGCTGTTATCTATAATTGCATGGATTGGGTTTGTGATTCAGTTGTTTATTCGTTTCCCCATTATGAGAGAAAATCTTGTTTACATGATGATAGGTATGATTGCAATACAGATAGGCTACATCTACACATTTGCCAGTAATCCAAACTTCCCTGAAAATCTAGATATAGGAATGTTAGCACCTATTATTCTAGTGAATTTAATTTTTACATTTCTAGTGATTTTTGTGGTTCACAAAGCAGTCAGTGAGACAAGGGACGTTCATGTGATTGAGAGACATTCACACCCCGACCCGAGAGTAGTCGAAACTGCTTGGAAAGATCATAGTCTAAGATTATGGAGTTTAGGATTAGGAATCTGGATGATAATGGTCAATATTTTTTCTTGGTCTTCATCAAAATCTATAGCGCTGAGACCATTGTCTTCCGAGGCAACAGTTTTCGATTTCCCTTGGCTTTATCTTATCTGTAGTATACTTTCAATTTTCCTATTAATACATATTATTTGGTATCCTCAATTCATGCTCGGTGCTGCTGAAGATAGGATTCAATCAGTTAGAGCAAGGGAAGTTTCTGGTGAAATAAGTCAGCAAAATTTAAACGACATGCAAGGTATTTGTCCCATCTGTAAAGAAGAAACGCCCGCTATTCAGAAAGCTAATGGGAAGATTGTCGTGCCTTGTCAATATAATTGTGGAGGAGTCGGGACTCCGGGTTCAATATGTAATGTATGTGAAATGACATTACCCACAAGATTCGATTGTACCAATTGTAAATCTAATACAACTATTTCAAGTCATTTTAGTAGACAAGACGCATGGTAATAGGTGCTAAATATCTCATAGTTGGTTGTCAAATGATTCGAGATGATTCACAACAAAATAAAGATTCACAGAGCGATTCAGAGACAGATAAAGAAGTGGTTTTTCTTGACGGAAAAAATGTAATCAATGTGATTAATGCCTCAAAAACTCGAGATGAAGATGTATTCAAATTACTTGTTGGCTTCTCTGCAACGTTAATTTCAGGATTTATCTTAGTCGTAATACTTCTATGGCTATTTATCACTATGAATGGTGAGGCATTTGGGTTCAGTCCACCTCAATCACTAATCACTTGGGAAGATGAATACAAAGATATAACTGGTGTTAATGAAATAAATGGATTAGACGGTTCTGGGATCTCATTGTGCATAGTTGATTCCGGGATTGATACTTCACATCCTGATTTAGAAAAAATTAATCTTCTAGGGTGGAATGATGTCATTAATTCTAGTCCAAACCCATATGATGATGACGGTCATGGAACCGCAATGGCCGGAATAATTGTTGCAGATGGAGGATTGAATGGAATAGCGAAAAATGTTGATTTATATGTTGCAAAAGCAATTAATTCAGATGGTTCAGGAACAGATGATGGAATTGCAGAAGCTGTAGACTGGTGTGTTTCACAAGATAGTGATATTATTTCTTTAAGCCTCGGTGGAGGGCAAGGCATTGGTGGCGATTTATTTACAACTGATTCACTAGAAATTGCTGTTGAGAATGCAATTGAACAAGGTGTATATGTAGTTGCAGCAGCGGGAAATGATGGTGAAGATGATGATGGAGATGTTTCATCACCAGGGTCAGTTGAGAATGTGATTTGCGTTGGAGGTGTCACAAGACTTGGGAACTTATGGTCTGGAAGTTCTGAAGGGGATAACAATGGAAGATTATGGCCCAATCCTATTCTACCAAGAAATGATCCTGACAAAAAACCAGAGATAATCGCACCCGGTCTTGAGGTACCGGTATTAATGACTAATTCAGATTCTTGGTGGGGTTGGTCTAGTGGCACCTCTGCTTCAACAGCGTGGGTTTCAGGAGGATTGGCATTATTCCTGCAAGAAAATCCAGATTTTCAAAGAAATAGTAATAGTGATGAAACGAAAATTGAAGAAATAAAAATTCTATTAAGTGAGAATTCACAAATGAAAGATGGACAAAGTCAACATGACGATAATTTTGGATATGGAATATTTAGAATTGATACATTGATAAAAGCAGTTAACTCTAGTTCATCAGATATTAAAGAGAATCTAGTAAAAGGAAATATAAATATTGAAAGAAATATTTTTGATATTTTTCAAGTTGAACGACGTATAACAGCTAGTGTACCACCAGATAATTCTATGAATGCCATTGAATGATTTTCGTTGCATTCTCGTATCACTTTCATCCATTGATTGAAAGATTCAACTTTCCTTTGAGCATCATTAGGTTCATCTCCATCTTCGGGAACACCAACATCACCAGTAGGTACTTCTGGCTCTTTGACCAAGATGAAACCACCATGTGAAATTACTTCTAAGGCGGCAATTGTTGCATTAGGTCTCTGATTTTCAGGTAAATCGATGATTATTAGATCAATTGGCTGAGGTAAAGGGGAAGGTTGAGCACTGGAAGGTAATGCTGCTGTTGCGACTGACCAAGATGATGTTTCAGCAGTTATTTCTTGCCATGATCTAGTCAAAACCTGTGTCCATTGTTCTGAAGAATGACGGCGGACAAGACGATCAATTATAACTCCAAATTTTCCTGCTGGTTCAACTATTCTAAATGTATCAGGCCTCGGTCTAGGTTCGGAAGGAGGATTAGCAGGATCACCATTCCATAAATCAAGTAGCCAAGCTGCTAAGTGACCTATCCCCCCGCCCACTAGAACTACATTCCTAGCTGGAATCTTAGATGAAATATCTCTGATTTTAACTCTAAAAGCCCGAGTTAAAGGAATTAAATTCATATGCAACATTTGTTGACCGATATTCGCTGCTATCTGAGGTTCCCCTTCACCATAATCAGAGCCAGAAGATAGTAATTTCTCAAACATTTCACGCTCAGACATTTGAGGTAACCCTACGCCGCCCCCGCCACTCATGACATGGGCTATATTAACTCTAATTTCAATCATCCCATGTAAGGATGGCTTCAATAAAGGGAGTCATTTCGAAGAGACATGGAAGATACGGACATCGATGAAGAAGTATTTGATGCAGCAGTATGTCCTGAATGTACAAAAATGACGGAGCATGAGATTCTAAGGAGAAACGTTAAGGGAAATGGAGAAGATTTGTTGGTCAGGTGTGTGATTTGTAGTAACGTACATAATTTACAATTAAGGCCACCGAAATCAGTATTTATCAAAACTACATTATCTGATAGAATGGATAGCGAATTGTCATTAATTGAAGCGGATGAAGATGAAGAAATTGTCAAAGAGGATTACTTCCAACACCAAGAACAAACCTATAGAATTACAAGAATAGAAGATTCAACATCTAGAGAATGTATATCTCTTAATGCAGGAGAAATATCTGCAATGTGGGCAGTGAGAGTAGATAGGACGATAGTGCCAATCACCATGACTGAAGGTGAAATAAGCGTACCAAGCAGCATAGAATGTGAACCTGACAGAATTTTTTCTTGTGGCGCTATAATGCAAATGAATGGAAGAAGATGGAGGATCAGAGCTCTCCATACAGGTAAGGGAAGAACACTCAATGGAAAGAGAATCGCCAGTGAGATTAGAAGAATCTACTTACATGTTCCAGATGATCATAATTAAAATGGTAAAATTTGATTTATCTTCTATTAGTCCAAGGCATGATTATCGTTTTAGTAACATGCCAAGCAATATCTGGATTTTCTCGAATCCTCCTAACCCCATACTCATACCATTTAGTACCGTATGGGACATATACTCTAGTCAAATGACCCTCAGACGCTAATTTTCTCCTAAGGTTGCCTCGTACGCCTAGAAGAAATTGGAATTCATAGCCGGGTCCCTTGCCTGTTCTACTACCCGCAGAATTATTTCTTGAATCCGTATCAACGGTCATATTAATGTCGCTTAGTTTTTCTAAACTATGATTAATTATGGGAATGTCATGTGAGGCAATGGCAGTGTAGCAACCCATTTCTAACATTAAATCTATGCATTCATTTGTTGAATCCACTATTTCCTGATATTTAGTATAAGAAATATCTCCGGATTCCAGATAAATACCTTTACAAATTCTAAAGTCTGCAAGAGAACCTAACTTGTTAGATACCTCAGCAATGTCTTCTTTGGTTCTGAAAAGTCTACCTTGTAAGACAGTTCCGATATTTTCAAAACCCTTCTTTTGCATTTCTAATACAACATCAATAGTTTCTTGAGTGACCCTATGATCTTCCATATCCAATCGGACAAAAATGTCATTTAGAGCCGCTTCCTTCATAATCTCCTCAATATTTGATAATGCCACCTCTTTGTCTATCAGTAATCCCAAAGCAGTAGGTTTCAAAGAAATATTCGCATTGATTTGGTTAGACACTATCAATTCTAAAACTCTAGAATATTCATCTACAAAGTATCTTGCTTCTCCAATATCATTGATTTCCTCTCCTAAAACATCAATTGTAAAACAAGCATCCTCTTTCGACATATTTTTCATTAAATCTATTGCAGATTCGAGGTTTGAACCTGCAACATAACGACCCGCTATACGCTTGACTAAAAATTTAGGAGCGATTGGCATCAAGCCAACAATGATTTTCCCTATCGCTCCCATACACGGTCGAAGAGAATGAAAGATTTGATTATTCTCTTTGAGTGATTTGCTTAGCACGTCTTACTTCAACGCCTAAATCATCTAATTTTTGGATAATTGCCGAGCGTTGCCATCCCTTGAATGATTTCCTATCCAGATGAGCGAAAATCTTACTTTGAGGGAAAGAAATTCTTGTAGAATCAACTGCACTCTGGATACATTCAGACCATGGCCCAGAAGGACTCTCAAATTCATTGTTTTGCTCGAAAATCAAGGAATAGTTTGCAATGATATGCCCTACATTAATTTCTGAGTTCAAAATTACTGCTTTATGCCTAGGGGCATAATGGCCTCCTCCAAATCCAATCATTATATCTAAATCAGGGTTAAAATATGCCGATTTGCTTCCAAACATTACTAAAACATCAGAGATTACTTCTGCCCAGCAGTCTGCAACATCTTCTCGACCCCATTCATCTTCTGTTGAGCCAATCTCAATATACAATGTAGGTGTTGTTAGTATTGGTCCGTGATGAGTGGTTTCTAAAGTTAAATCGAAATCGACATCTAACTTTTTCTTTCTAGCCAAAGTGTTCATTCTCCTAAATAATGATGCGAAATATTTACTTGGAGGCACTAATAATCCATTTTTACCTCCTGAAATTCCCTCTTCTCCATACGGTAATATTCCTGGAATGCCAATAGCATGCAAAGTCATCGCTGGAGTATTAGAACGCGAAACATGCCTAGACAAAACTAGAACATCATAAACAGAAAGACCTGTTTGTTTTTTGAATTGTAAATCTATATGATCCGCCATAATATGAATTTGATCTATAACTAATAGATACACGCTACCACATTCATGAATATAGTAATCTCCTGAAGTTATTGTAAACGGCTTACTCCAACCATCTAAACGCATCATTGCATCATATAGTGTCATCGATGCAGTATCAGATTTAGAAGCAATAAGGAGTACTCCCATGAATCATCCAAGATGGCTTTAATTTTCAACCCTCTGAACCACACCTTGAAACACTGGTCATCATAGGACATAATATGGAAGATTCGGGGATAGGTTTCGCCCCAATCAAAATTGACTCTGGAAAGAACATCCATGTTATTTCCGGTGTCTCCGGTCAATTGCTGAAAGTTGATGACCAGCTCAATCGACTCGGTGAGGTTAGCCAACCATTCCCTGCATTGATTACATCAAGTACAATAGTGAAGGGAAAATGGATTGGAGTATGGGTTGAAAGAGACTTAAGACAGGCGAGAATGGCCGCATTTGACTTAAATGAAGCCTGGAGTGATGGCGAAACAAAAGCAGAATTAAGAAGTAATAAATTAGATTCTGTCCTGCATCCATCATCTAGTATTTGGTCACAAATACTGGACTCTGAACCGACCGCATTATCAAATGTAGAAAATTCAATTTGCTTTTCTACGATAAATAGAGGAATATATAGAATAAATGATGAATCAAAAGAAATTTGGAGAGCGGAGATCCCTGAATGGAAACAAATATCGAAAATAAATTCATTAGATGAAATAATTGGATTTCTGAACACTGAAGAAGGAACAATATTATTCTCAAAGGCAGGGGGGTTCGCTGTGATAGATGGTAGTGGCAATATCACCAAAAAGGGCGTATTAAAATTACCAGAGGTAGTTACAGGTGTCCAATACGAGAAAGAGAAAGGATGGTTCATTAAATTGAATGGGAAATATTTTGCAACATTATCTAATTTAAGTGACTCTCCAAAAATATACAAAGTTTTAGGCCCTATATATGATGTTAAAAGCATTCAAGAAGATTGGATTTGGACTGGTTGGAGACATGATGGGAAACTAAGTAAGGACGGCTCAATTATTATGGAATCAAGAGAAAATATTGGCATTGGCATCGTTGGTGACAATGTCCTTACAAATGATGGGGAATGGGAAAAAATAAGAATTTAATTATTCTTCTTCATCGTTTGAATTATAGCCACATTTACCACAAGATTTTCGATCTTTATGGATAGCCAAGAATACACCAGGGCCACATCCTGGTTCAGGACAGAATTCCGCACGAACTAATTTATCACCATCTATCTTATATTTTGACCACTTAGATTGTGGATTAGGTCCTTCTGCCATTATTCATCTCCTCCTGTATCTTTTTGTGGACGTGCTTTTTCATGCCTGTCAACAATGAATTTTGGTTCTAGTGAAGCTGTTTCTTCCGAATCGTATACTAATGCAATTCCAGTAGTTAATGGTCTTCCAAACCTAGTATTTACATTCTTTACAAAAACTAGTTCTTTTTTCGAACCGGGTTCTGCTTTCGCTGCGGCGGTAATCATTTCCGAAAGCGTAGGTGTAGGGAGATTTTCGTGGTTCCATTCAAAGGTTAGTTCAACACGACCAAGTAGTGGGTTTTCTTTTCTTTCAATTATTTGCATATTTTTTCCTCCTTATCTTATATTTACCTTCAGAGCATAAGCGCCTGGATCCTCTATATTCAGCCTTTTTGCAACTTCAGATCTTTCAGGGTTAAGGATAATTACATAACCTTGCCAATCAGTAGTTACTGGAGCATTAGGGCACCATTTACAATTAACTGGATCCTTTTTATTTTCTGGATCGGGGAGAATACGATTACATTCCCCACAAGCAAATGGTTGCTTAGCCATTTTAATCCTGCTCCTGAATCCAAGAATATGCTCCAAGCCCATCCATTTTACAATTTAATCCAATTTTACTTGCTCGTGGGTCATTCTGATTGATTGCTTTAGAAACTACACGTGAACGGATATAAGAGCCCTCTTCTAAGTATTTACCACTAGAAGAACCCTCAATTCTTTTAACCCCTAAGTTTACGTTAATAGGTTCATCAAGAATTTGAGATTTATGTAATAATGCCTCCATTGGTCCTATCCTTACGAACGCTCCATATTCTGAAATCTCAGATGCATAACCATCTACAACTTCATTATTTTCCATGTTGAAGAGTAAAGCCTTGAACTTTACTCGTTGATAAATTGCTCCATCTCCGTGAATAATTTTTCCACGGCCTAAAGGCTCATGATCGAATGTTAAAACAGTATAATTTTCATCGGGATCAAAACGCCCCTCAAATGCATCATTTGCTAATTCATCGATATGATCGACTAAGTTACGTCCTGCACGGATATACTCTGCAGGTATTCTTATTGTATCTTCGCGTGTGACTATGCTGTACATCTTTTTTCCTCCATTTAACGGACTGCTCCGAGGTTTGTCGGAGGAAGGCAGAAGACCCCCCGTCCCTCATCGGCAAAGCCTCCAGAGGAGAAGTCCGTTGAACCGCCGACTTACCACTCCTGTATAAGCACAACGGATGATTAATGACTTCGGAAAATAGGATTTACCTTACAGACCATAGGTCTGGATGATAGTTTAGTGCGAATGTTCAAGTGGGTATTGAAACCCATTTGGACCCTGATGCGAGGGTTCACTATGTCAAATCAATCGAACAAAGTTACAATTTGTTTGATTATGACAGGTCTTTTAGTATTAATGCCACATTCAGGATTCTTAGCAAATTATGATAATAGTCACGAGGAAATTGAAAATAAATCTGCAGAATCATATTCATTAAACTTTGAAGGAGTATGGATGGGTGGAGAGCAACCATGGCCTCAATCAGGTAAAACACCAGGCAGGGAATCTACTCCCCCCTCACATTCACCTGATGGTGGCGCAGGGATAGAATCGCCGGAAAATAATTCTGAATTACTATCTATAGTTAATCCTGTAATAAACTGGCAATACAGTAACTATGCGTTCTCAACTGATGCATTAGCAACACCTGTAGCCGACTTATCTGCATCAATAATTTCAGATGAAGAATCTTTGGAAAGATGTGGTGGCGATTCACTATTTGTGATAATTATTCAAACTGAAGATGTAGGAGGAGCACCTCACAGTTTTCTGAAAATTATTGAAGGAGAAGATGCAGATCTCGCTTGGGAAGTAGATTTGGGAGAAATTACAGATAGTGGAAGAGATGAAATAAAGGCCTCACCAGTAGTTGTTGATTTGGATTTTGACGGAAAACAAGAAATTATCGTATCTTATGATTTGAGTGGGACTTTCTATGTTAAAGCATTCTCACCAGAATTAATTTGTTCAGTTACAGGTTGGTCTCCTGGTGGGAGTCATGTGACTGAATTATTGTGGACTTATTCGGATTCGACATTAATGATTGGAAGTGATGAGGGACCATACGTAGGAACTACTCGCGGAGGACACAAGCCAACCACTCAACCATTGCTAGCAGATTTAGATTTAGATGGTTCCGCTGAATTAGTGCTATCATTAATCGAAAAAAATAGTGATGAACCGGTAATCTTAGCTTTGGACATAACTGGGACTTCTGCTACCTCATTGTGGGAAAAAACGTTGGATAAAGGAACACATCCCTCAGACCCTACATTTGTTCAAACTGATGAAAATACTGCCTTTATTTTACTAACATCTGTTCAAAGTTCGACAAGTGCAATGTGGTTGTGGAAATTAGATGCTTCAGATGGTGATTCGAATTGGGATGGCAAATCATTAGATAATCTGAACGGTTTCGATTCTAATGTCCCACATATCAGACTCCCCGGCCCGGTCATTGCAAATCTTGATTCAGATATTGCCATGGAGTTAGTAGTAACCATTCCTTCTGATTTCGACGAAAATGGCGCCGCGTATGGAGCAGAATACTATGGCTTAGAAATCAGCGATGGGACTGAAATTTGGGATTTTGAGGCATCTAACGGATATGCTGATTCTGCACCAATCGTTATTGACACTGATGATGATGGAGACCATGACAGAGTTTGCTGGATCACATGGACAGTTTCAGGGATACTGGAAACAAATTTTGATGGATTTGCAGGATGTCATGATGGGACTGATGGTTCTAATCCTCAACAAGCATGGAGTATTGAAATATTGGAACCGCAGGGTGCATTTAATGATGGGATAGCTGTATCATCGCCAATTTGGATGGATATAGATAATTCAAATGAACCAGAATTAATTGTTCCTTACGGTACTGAAGTCAGAGCATTTGATGGAGAACTCGGCACTATGGCTGGCGTGAATTCGGATTGGAATAATCCAATTGCAATTAATCATAGAGTTTGGTCGTCACCATCATTAGCAGATATTGATGGAGACGCAACACTAGATTTAATCCTAGGAGATACAGTAATTTCTCATGAAATTGCTGATATCAGACCTCAATTAGATGGTAGAAGTATAGAATTTAGCCCTGTAGCTCCAGATCCTGGTGAAACTGTCACTATCACAGTGTCATTTGAAAATGCAGGAACTGCTGAAACAGACGAAGATTCAGATGTAATTCTATATGCTGATAATGAAATAATAGCACAAGAGAAGTTTGGAAATATGCAACCAGTTGACCCTACAGGTTCGGGTTCTTTATCGACATTCAATGTAGAATGGTCAGGAAATCTTGGCGAGCATGAATTTAAACTAGTTTTAGATCCTTACAGAAATATTACACAATCAAGATATGACAATGATATTCAAATTACCACATTAAATATTGTTAATCCGTATAACGCTAGTTTTGAGATACCAACAGAACCAACTGTAGTCACACCGGGTGAAAGTTCATTATTTACGCCAAATATTCGTTCAACTGGAAGACTGGCAGGAGTTTGGAGCCTGTCAGTAGAAGATACAAATTTACCAAATGGATGGGCATGGAGTGACGAAACTTCTGGCGGTATTGAATCTATAGAAATAGGAGTAGGAGAGGTATGGACTCCAAGTCTGAGAATACATGCACCGAGTGATGCATTGGGTTCCGACTCGGGTTATTTGACGCTATCACTTACCCTAGATGATGATAATAATGTTTCAATTTCTGCACTTGCAGCAGTAGAGGCTAATAGGACAAGAGGGCTCTCTATTAGAGGACCAGATGGTACAGCGAATACTCTAGGATATGGCTTGACTGGAGAATATGCAGAAGCATGGATACTGATTCATAATCTTGGAAATGCATTAGAAAACCAAATTATTATGTCATGGGATTCAACTACATGGGGCAATGACCTGAAATTATTTGATTTAGAAGGAAATCAAATACCTGCACTTTCATTAGAACCCGATGAGATGATTTATGTTACTGCCAGACTAGATGTTCCCAGTAATGTAAATTTAGGAGATACAGTTAGTACTCCATTAGAAATGTGTGTTAGTCAAGAAATATGCCAAACAATTCAGATTTCTTTTACTGCAACTGGCGTAACTACTGGCATACATCAAAGAACAGCCCCTGGTACAACGCTGTCATGGGATGTTTCAGCAGATATGCCAGTTGGAGAGAATCAACTAGAATGGTCAATGACAGGTGCGGGCTTGGTTATTCCAGGATGGTCTTGGAGTACTACAGGTGACTTGGAAATAATTGATGACTCATTGATACTAACTAGATCCGGTTCATCAAGAGTATACGGCACTATAATTCTTCAACTTCCTATTGAAGCCGCCCCTTCATACCATACATTCTTTGAACAAAGTAGTCAATCTAGTGACCACTTACTGCAGTTTTCACTTGAAGTATTACAGATTTATCGGGCTGACTTAACTATCACATCACCACTAGAACAACCATACGAAGTTGAAGTAGAAGAAGATGTCCTAATAATGGTAAAGCTAGAGAATCCTGGAAATGGATTAGATACTTTCAGATTGAGTTCAGAACTTGTTACGAGCCTGGATAATGATGAAGAATTTGAAGTTACCGTTTCATTTACTAGTAGTTCTGTATCGCTAGGTTCCGGAAGCCTGCAAACAATACCTGTAATTGTTAGGCTACCTGAAAATACCCCTGCTAATACAGAAATTGAAATTAGATTTATTATGACTTCACAAGGTAACCAAAGTGTCCAAGATACAGAAATTGTTTCTCTTTCAGCGAAGCAAGATCATAGATGGGAAATAAATGGTGAATACCAAGGAAATAGTATCAGAAATAACACTATTATCACCGCACCAGGTGATGTTGGAGAAGTTATTCTCGAAGCGAAAAATATAGGGAACTTAGAAGATGACATATCTCTTGAGACCTCAATCAATATCATTTATTCAGGTTTAGATAATTCGCAAGGATGGAATGCTTCTGGCACGTCTATAGAAGGAGTTGAGGTTAATCAAACTGGGAACCCTTCGGTATCTTGGTCTGTACCTAATGGCGCTTGGAACGGAACTGTAATGCAAATTACAGTTAATGCAAATTCTAGGGGAGAAATCATAGATACTATAACTTTCAATATTGAAGTCCCTCACATCAAAGAATGGAGAGCAATATCAAGTCAAGTTGATTTAGAAATAGACCCCGAGGGTTCCTCAATCGATATAGAAATTTTACAATTAGGTAACTCACCATCAAATGCCTATTCAACTGTATATGTGAATGGCTCAAATGACTGGATCGTTGAAACACCCGATGATTTGCCGGTTTTATCACCGGGTGAAAGCGCATTCATGACATTGAATATTACTCCTCCGGAAAATGCTCAGCATGGAAAAACAGTCGAATTACATATCAGACTAAGAGAAGGTATTTCATTATCAGAAACTATAGTTCCATTAAGAGTGGCAGTAATTCATGAATTTGAATTGTCAGGACAAGGGCCGTGGGTTATTTCGGAACAAGGAGGCTTCCCCCATGCAACGCTATTGAATGAAGGAAATGCTCCAACTACAATTACAATTAATGTTAGAAGTTTACCATCTGGATGGGAGGTTGTAGGTGAAACAACTACAGTTCTAGCAGTTGGAGAATTGAAAGGGTTGCCAATTGAACTAATTCCTGACCCAAATTGGGTAGGTGAGGCATACACGATTAAGATAGAGGCAATTGATGATTTAGGAAATGTCGATGAAATATTACTTGATACCATTAAGCAAGATTATTCTTGGGGTATGTCGCCAATTATTACAATGGTCAGTGGAGATAATACTCTAATGAAAATCCACGGAACCAATTCAGAATCATCAGTTATTGATGGAAGCCAAGGACTATTAAATTGGGATAATAATGGAGGTTGGCTATGGTTAGCATCACAGTCAGTCCAAGACGGAGAAATTACAATCGATTCAAATGAAGGGCTGGTTTACTCGTCATACATTTCAGAGAAAGTAAGTAGAAATGGAAATTGTCACTTATCTGGAATTCAAGGAGATATAACCGCTTATTGCAGCATTAACAATGGAACAGGAATATTTGACTACACCTTTTTACTAATTGATGATAATGGAAAGTTACTTGATTCATACTCCGGCACTTTAGATGAAAATACTTCTCTGGAGATTTTTAATCTAACAGCAACAAGCTGGAATCCTGAACCTGGCAAAAGAAACCTATTACTAAGGGCTCTAGATTCAAGAGGAGTAGAGTTCACCAGTACTGAGAAAGAATTCGATATTCGAAGAAGTGATTGGAATGTTGGACTTACTGGCATAGAACTAGTAGGAACTGGAAGTAATCAGCAAGTTAAAATTACAACAATCAGAGAAAATCAAAATCTTCTAAATGATGCAGACTGTTTACTAAGAGTAACCTCAGAGGCATATGACGAGGAATATGTTATGAACCCCTCGGGAGTTTATTTCTTGCCCAAAATTGATCGCCCAAATTTACCTGATGGAAATGAGCTAATAGTGCGATTTAGTTGTGCATTCCCATGGGATGTTGAATCCGATTCTACAGATAATGAACAGAGAATAATATTAGAAGATGGGTCAGATAATAATGACGGAATTGAAGACTTAGAGACTGGAATAGCGGCTGCAGCATTAGTGATTGGACTTTCTGTGGCTTTGGCTTGGCTTGTAAAAAATCATAGAGAAAGAAAAGAAATGATGGAAATTACAGAGAAGGCCATAAAACAACATTTATCCAGCAGCGATAAAAAGAATACAAAAGATAATTTTGTAGAAGAAAGACAAGAAAAAATTGAACAAGATGTTGAAATTGTCGAAAACGTCAACGAAGAGACTTTACGCATTGACGAAAAGGATGAAGAAGTTGAAGAAGAATTAGACGAATTTGAGCTCAGACTAAGAAGACTGGGCAAATTATAATAAAATTGGAGTTTTTTTTATGGGAGAATATATACCACCATCAGCATTTTACACATTTGACCCAATAAAAAATGATCCTATTACACTAATTGAACCAATTCTCTCATCGATAGGTGGGGACCATGCAGAAATTAAGAAAATAGTACAATATTCCGATGAAATAAATAATCTTGAAGACGGTAAAGAGTCGCCTTACGACCACTCAACAATGTTATTTCTAACCACCATAGATTGGAAAGAAGGCGGAGGAACTTCCGAACCTCTAGATAATGGTATGGCGAGAAATAGAATTGGAAGATTTCCAAGCGATAGTGGAAATGCAATTGAGTATATCTTAGAATTTACCAGAGAAAAAGATGGAGAGATGAATTTTCATGAATTATTGATTAAACTAACTAATGGTTTATCTCCTGAAAATCTTGGAGAAGAAGGATTTGATAGAGGATTTGCAGGTATGGAGTTACTTGGATGGCTTAACCATGAAGAAGTTCAACTTCTTCTAAATTCGATGCAAAGCGGAAAATGGGCTATCAAATCTAATGAAACAATAGATGGAGGAGTTAGAGATTCTCTACGCCATCTACAGTCGTTGTTGAAGGCGGCAAATAGAAGAAAATGTGGAATATTAATGCGAAGACATCATTAATTTAGAATTGTTTTCCAGTTAATCGTGAATACATATCTGCATACAAGGTCGCAGTCTTATCTATTATTTCTTGAGGTAACGCAGGTATTGGAGGTTCATCAGTACCTTCATTTCTAGCCTTATAGAGTTCATCATGATGGCCTGTAGAAAGATAATGCCCTCGTACAAACTCCTTGGAAAGTTGGACAATTTCTCCTTCCTCATATTTCTCAGCATCCCACCAACGATCTTCATCTAAAGTTCCAAATGAATCAACTAAAACAGGTACGCGGTCGATACCTAATGCAAATTCCTTCTTACCATCTACATGTATCAATCCTCTTTTACTTGCTTCTGACTCAATTATTTTATCAACTTCAACAACTATAGAAAGTATTGAATCAAATTCTTCATCAGTCAGATTTGATATTTCTAAGGCTTCTTTTCTATCCAAGAGCCTATCAAATTTCTCGAACTTAGTTGAAACTTCTAGATAAGGTTCAGGTAATTTGATACCTTGATGTAAAACGGTGCCAGGCTCAAATCCAAATTCTTCTGCAGGAGCATCCCCTCGTTCATATCTTCTCCAACCAGAACCTGCAAGATAATGCCTACAAATTACTTCAAGAGGGACAAACACATTTTCTCTATCTCTAGATATTTCGCCAGGTTCTCTGACAACATCAAAACGACGAGCCCTGACACGGTCTGGAGCATTCATCTCAATAACGTGAGTATCACAAATACCTGCCTTCTCAACTAATTCAAACCAGTAACAAGAAGTTCTATTCAGCGACTCACCTTTTCTTGGTATTAGACTAGGGATTATTTGATCAAACACACTAATTTGGTCAGTATATCTAAATTCAATGATATCAGGGTCCTCTGTACTCCATACTTGCTTGACTTTACCGTGATACAACATCTCGACCATGGCACTACTCGACGACATTAACCCAATGAATATTACTAATGAATAATCAGTAAAAAATTATCCTATTGAGATTGAATCTCAGTAGCCATAATTGTGTTAGACATTAGCATTGCAATGGTCATAGGACCAACTCCTCCAGGAACTGGTGTGATGTTTTCTGCAATATCAGAGGCACCTGATTCCACATCTCCAACCAATCTATAACCACTCTTCCTAGAAGAGTCTATTATACGATTTATACCTACATCAATTACAGTAGAACCCGGTTTAATCCAATCGGATTTAACAAACTCGGGCCTACCTATTGCAGCAACAACCAAATCAGCTCTTCGACAAATTTCAGATAAATTTTCAGTTCTGGAGTGCGCTATTGTTACGGTTGCATCTATTCCTCTTTGAGCAAGAAGAATCGACATAGGCATACCCACTATTCTAGAGCGCCCAATAATCAATGCATTTTTACCGGAAACATCTATATTAGACAATTCTAAAATTTTCATTACTCCAGCAGGTGTACATGGAAGAAGACCCGAGGCATCTCCTTGAACTAACCTACCAAGGTTCATTTTGTGAAACCCATCAACATCTTTTTCTGGAGAAATAGCATCGGTTACAAGAGATTCATTAATACCATCAGGGAGAGGACTCTGGACTAAAATTCCATGGACAGAATCATCTGAATTTAATCTGTGAACTGTGTCTAAAATTTCTTGCTCTGAAATACCTTCTTCTAAATCAATTCTAGTGCTCTGTATCCCACACCTTTCACAAGCCATTTCTTTATTCCTAACATATACATGACTTGCTGGATCATCCCCTACTATTACTACTGCAAGATGAGGAGAGACTCCTTTACTCTGTAAACTAATGATTCGATTATGTAGTTCTTCTTCAATCAAACGACCTATCTTTTTCCCATCTAAGACTGTCGCGGACATAATTGATTCGAAAGGTACCATACACTTCACGTTGACGGAAGAGAACCTACCAAATTCGAAATATTTATTGGAGCCCCAGGAGAGATTCGAACTCTCGGCCGTCTGATTACAAATCAGATGCTCTACCAAGCTGAGCTACTGAGGCTTGAATCGCCGAGGACGTTTGACATTTGAACCCTACACCTTGTGAAGATGAAATTATCCGGTGAATTGATGGGTAAAACCATGTACGACAATACATGGAAGGAGAGGGGGGTGATTATCTTCAGCAAAGTCAGGTGAAAATAAATATCGTCATTTCAGGATGGGTATGTATTATCCTTGGGAGTTTACTGTTATTTTCCTCAGGTGAGTCGTCTCTAGTCCTCTCATTTGCTGCCCCAGTTTCAGTATTGGGTCTGATTCTACTAATTCTTGGATTAATGTACAAAGATGAAGCTAGTGCTAATACTGAAGATATATTATCCTGGGAACCTGATCAAACAGAAATGCCAGATTCTGGAAGAGTAATGTACAGAGTAGATACAACATTGATTGAACCGATTAGAACTTCAATATTATGTGGTAAATGTGCTAATATTTATTGGACAGATGGTACAAAACCGAAAACTTTTGATTGTCCTAACTGTTTAATCACACTTTGGCACGAAGAAGAAGAATGATTATTTCATTAAGCAAGCATCAAGAGTAAATGCTCTTTCGATGTTTAAGGAGGGGACCTATGTCACTAGGCAATAATGAGAAAAAAATGCTTCGTTGCATGCGTTCTAAACAAGAAAATATTTGGACTCTTGAAGAATTATTAGAGATTACACAATGGAAAGATCAAGTCCACGTTGCTGGTGCGGGCAAATCTCTCGATGAAAATGAATTTGTTGAAACTATTGAGAAACATATGAAAATCATCACATTAGGTACTGAAGGCCTGAAGGCTATAGAGAACAATTTGTTGGAGAAGAGAATTTGGGATTGGATTCTCTCACAGAAAGAAGATAATAGGACAATGAATGAATTATTTAAGGCAGGATTTGAAAGGCATGAGGCAGGTCCAGGGATAGGACTTCTGAAATCACTAGGAGTATCGATAGAAAAGGGAATTTTTATCTTTACCATTGAAGAAGAAATTACTAGGAAAATTTCTGAGCGAGTTAGTTTTATTCAAGCATTGTCTGTAGGGAAAATGAGTTATGAAAAATTAGATAGTGAGTTAGTCAAACATTTTTCTGGACGAAAGAATTTGATTAATATCGAAGAATATACTGTGAGGGAATGGAAGCTTACGGAAAAAGGAATTAGTATTCCCGATAAGGACTTAGAAGAAATTGAACTTATTGGAGAGATTACTCCTGAATTTTTACAAAAAGAGGGGTGGGAAAATGCCTCATATAAAGAATTTGATATTAATGCAGATACTCCCATTCCAGTAGGGGGGAGACCTCATCCAATGCAGTCACTAATTGAAAGAATCCGATCCGTATTTTTAGAAATGGGATTCTCGGAAATAGAAGGGAATTATGTACAATCAGCAGGTTGGAATATGGATGCCTTATTTATCCCTCAATCACATCCAGCAAGGACAATGCAAGATACATTCTATCTTGAAGAACCAAAAAAAATAGATATTCCTGATGAGATGTTAGATTTATGGGCTTCAGTTCATGAAAATGGACACGATACTGGCAGTTTAGGGTGGGGGTCGAAATTTGATAAAGAAGAAGCAAAAAAAGGCCTCTTAAGGACTCATACAACAGTAAATACTGTCAAATATATCGCTGAAAATCCAGAGAACCCTTCACGAGTATTTGGTATTGGTAGAGTTTTCAGACAAGAGACAATCGATAGGACACATTTACCTGAGTTTCATCAAATTGAAGGAATTATTCATGAACCTAATGCTAGCCTACCTATGTTAATTTCCACATTGAAAACTTTCTATTCAAAAATGGGATATCCTGACGTTAGAGTAAGACCTGCATATTTCCCATACACAGAACCAAGTGTAGAAGTAGAAGTATATTGGAGAGGGAAATGGTTGGAACTTGGTGGAGCAGGAATCTTTAGGCCAGAAGTAACTGAACCTCTCGGTAGTGAATGGCCTGTATGTGCATGGGGGATGGGACTAGAGAGATTGGCTATGCTAGTTCTGGAATTAGACGATATTCGTGAACTTTACCAACCGGATTTGGAACGCTTGAGTAGGATGCCAATCCTCTAAAGGAATGTCTGCCTACTGTAGTAAGTATCAACAATGAAATCATAATTAGTCCACTATTAGGAGGTGGATTTAGCCAAGGTATGGCAATTAATCCACCTTCAGAAGACTGCCCTCCAGGAGGTCCACCACCACATCCATCAGGAGGAGGCCCTATTCCTGGACCCCAAGTTTCTCCCTGGCCCGCACAAGGATCATCACCATCATCGCCACTTTCATCTGAAGAAGGAAGTTCTCCTGCGTAACAATTTATGAAGTAGGGGAAACCAATTCCTCCTTCTCCATTAAACATAGTAGTATGGTAATGATACATACCCTCAGGCCAATCAGGAGTTGCGCTAAATATTCCATTACAAGCATCTAATGTCCCGAGACCTTGAACATAGTCATAGTCATCAATTCCTCCTGAGCCATCAGCCCCTTCTTTGAGTCTATATGAAGAGGTCATTTCAACTACCTCTCCATCATCATTCCAGCCGGTATATCCGTATATTGAATACCCATCTAATGCAAACCCTACTATCTTTGAATGTGTACTCAAGGCTCTTTGAGATTCTAAATTATAGTCATACATTGTTTCTCCACCTTCAGCATGCCAATGTATGCAATTAGAATCTGCATGATAATGGTAAATTCCTCCAGGTCCTGAGTGACCATGGCAAACACCAAGATCTACTGGTTGATCACCATCTTCTTGCTCATAAGCGCCTTCTTCTAGAGCCACTGCATCTCCTCCAGGACCATCTTCAGGACCATAAATTGCCACACCAGTTACAGAAAATGCAATTGTACCCCTAATTGGTGCCATAACACAACCATCAGAAGAAACTAAGGGATTACATTCTGGATCATCAGTTGGAGTTAATGGTATTGTGTAGGTATCAGATTGTGCACTCGCACAACAACCTAAAGTTGATTCAAAGTCATGATTAGGTAGACCGTTTGTACTAATTGTAATATTGCCGTCTTCAATTATAAAACTCAAATCACACATATGGTTATCTTGCTCATCTGTAGTATAATCATCAACAACAGGTACTTGGTTTTCATCACAAAGTAAAGTCTTTGACCACCAACCAGAACTACCGGTTTCAGGGTCTGAAATATACTCACAACTACCATCATCTTGCGTAGCATTACTATCATAATTCATAGCTTCTGAATCCATACAACCCACTACGGGCTGTTCATCATATTCACAGCTCCCATCATCATCAGTAGCATCGGAATTGTAATTATTCGCTTCTGAATCCATACAACCCATTACAGGCTCTTCATCATATTCACAGGTTCCATCATCATCTGTAGCATTGATATTGTAATTATTCGCTTCTGAATCCATACAACCCATTACAGGCTCATTGACTGTAATAATTATAGTTTCTAAATCTGAGGAATCTTCCCATGTCCCACATTCACCTAGAATCGAAATTGACATATTTGATTCAATTTCAGAAGGTCCCCAAGAAAAGTCTCCATTCTCAGAAAATGGTAAGTTGAGGCTGAACTGATTAATGTCGCCATCTGACCATCCTAAATCACAAGTTCCAAGATCTGGGTGAATTAATGACCCATTTATTGAAACTATATCGCCACGAATAATATGAATTTCATTGTCATCTATGACGAGGATTGTAGGGTCTTCATAGGGGTAATGAACTAAAAATGTAGATGAAAACCTCGATTCTTGTCCAAGGGAATCTGTTATAATCATCTTTAAAGTATGAGTGCCCACATCTAATTCGGATATATCCACAGAGATAATTCCAGTATTATTTGGTGCAAGAAGTAACTGCGAACCATCCATTGTGGCCTCAATCTCTAAAGAAGACATGTCTTCATCATTTACTGATACATAAAGAAGTTCTACACTACCAATCAATATGCTATCTGGAACATCAGATTCAATTATGGGAGCAAGATTAATTCCCTCAGATTCAAAGTCATAAAAAAGTCCACCAACGAGCACACTACCAATCATCAATCCAGCCAAGAAAAGAGACCTAGCGGCGCCATCGTTGTCGTCTTTTGAATTACGCATAATATGTTGTGTAATGCTATTGCTATTAAACAATATCAGCAAAAAGTTTCGAAAAGATGTGAAAGGTTATTTTTTGGATTACTCGGTAGACAATGCCTGAATATCAAGTAAGAATTCTTGAACATCCCAATTTATGCCCGTCCATGCAACTCTTTTTCTTGTCTGTTTATCGAGAATAAATGTCACAGTTGAGTGACCTACTCCATATTCACCCAGAGATTGTTCGTGAGGATCAACTGTTTCTGAGGAATTTGTATCACCGGTTCCAATTAGTACACAGCCAAGCCAATTACCATCAGGCCTCTCATATCCTTCATCACACATACAATGAGCACTTGCACCTGAACCCATAATCCATCCCTTTCCATTACAATCAACTCCAGGTGAAAGGTGTGAAAGGTTGGAATTACTAGAAACCCATGCTAAATGCGTATTGATATCAACATCAATAGAAGAAATATTCTGAGATTCTGACAGAGACCATGTTTCGTTCAAATTATCCCAATAATGCAGTAACCAAGAGAAGTTCAGGTTATTGTTAGTAGACCATTCTCCGATATCCCCCTCATTATCGGTTAGATTGTAAGTAATATTTACATTACTGAATACATAATGCGCAAAGTCATCTCCATCATTATAGCATCTATTATTAGATATCTCGCTACGACATGGAGTGTCTATTATCGTAGAAGTATTATCTGGATACAGTACAGAAAATCTATTTGTAGATTCTTCAGGAGGTTGACTGGCTTCAATATGATCATTATCTACAACAATATTCCAACTATTCCAGACATTAACTAGAGTAGATGGTCTCTCTGCAGATAGATGATCCCACTCATAGCCATTTGCCTCAGTCCATTGAGAAAATCTTTCCACCGTATCTCGAGCAGGATCAATAGTGACTGATAGTATTACAACATCATCAGAATATTCACCTAAATTTTCATGTACCCATGCAAGATTGGCAGAAATGGCAAGACAAATATCTGGACAGGAGGTATAAATGAAGGCAACAATAACTACTTTGTCGTAATAATCGGAGAGTGTAACCGACTCACCATCCTGATTCAATAATGTAAAATCCGGCGCATCTGGAGGATTTTTATATTCGGTCCCATAGAGATATAAATCATTACTTGATTGTAAACAACCAGAAAAAAATAAACATGATGTGATTAAAATTACAAGTAATTTTTTCATATAAACACCACTTTATTCTTCTAAGAGTAATTTGATATCTTCAAGGACAAGTTCGGCGTTCCAGTCATTATCAGCCCACCAAACACGCTGATTCATTTCTCTATCAACTATAATTGTCCCAGTAGTATGATCGACCCAATAACTAAGCGGGTGATGCATGGTTTGTACCTGGCTAGGTTCTTTCTGTGAATCGCTACAGCCTTCATTATCCACAGTTTCACCTGCAGTAGTGTTTGCACATGTGTCAAATCCATCTGCTACTCCGTCACCATCTAAGTCAGAGTCATAAGTTGCTAGGCCTACCTCAAAATTCCTCCAAACAGGTTCTATTACTTCTAATTCACCGGTAAGATGAGGCCAATCTAATCCTCTAGCATTAGAATAATTGTTCAAAACTGATGAATTATCAGTCCAAGGATCTACCGTAACAGTAAGTATCTGGACCTCTGTACGGTAGAGGTCGCCTAGTAATTGAGCGACATAAGCGAGGTTGGCACTAACTACTGGACAGACATCAGGACACCTAGTGAAAAGGAAAGCTACTACAACTACATCTCCTTCATAATCATAAAAATTAAATTCATTCCCTTCTTCATCGGTTAATGTAAAATCTTCTGCGGGCATTGAAGGAGAAATATCTTCTCCATAGAAAATATCTACTTCTTCGTTACCTATACAACCAGAAGTGACAAAACATAGAGCCATTAAAATTGCAGATAAATTTTTCGACATTCTAGCCACTACTCCTCATCATCTCCAGCAGGCCGACCCTTTTTTAGAGTTCGACTGATTGCTACCGCAGCAAAAAGAACTAGCCCAATCCAAAGGAAAATCATATTTGATTCTGGAGTGTTCAAATCTTCATTACCGCTATTTCCACTGGGTAATACGAAATTGGGAGTTGTTTCATTGTGAGTATCTAGAATAATTGTGATATTTACCGTGTGCCAAAGTGAACCATTAGAATATACAAATGCTTGATAATCACCAGCCGACCAGTTCAGAGGGTCTAACCATAATTGGCATTCATCCTCATTCCCTGTACTATTGTACGGTTGAGCTGTACAAGACCAATTATGAGTGGAATTTTTAGGATTGTCCATCTCAATTGTTCTTTCTAAGTCCATGACTACATTGTTGAAAATTATACTATCATTTTGTGTTACTTGAGCATCATCTGGTTGGATTGACCCGTTTCTCATGATAAATTGGAATGTATTAGCACCGTGTGCATCAACTACTGGATTAATAAATAAAATAATGACGAAAACTACAATTGAAATATTTTTCATCGAACTCACCTAATCAATTCATTCAGAATCCCATAGTGGTGGATAATCAAATCTTGGATCATAGTCTTCATCAAATTGAACAACATAAACACCAGTTACCATATCAGAGACGAATACAAATCCTCTAGGGTCATATTGTAATCCCCAATTAAATGGAATCATACATGAGGCCCAGCAATCTGCCATGTCATAACCCATTTCTGCGGCTGGATCATCAATCCAAGGGGGCCCTGCAGGGAGATAGTATCCAATAGTCTTGGTTTCGGCTAACTCTGAAATTGCTTGGAATCCTCTATCAGGCTCTGGAACTCCATTTTCCCATACTATTTCATCCCAAATATCACCATGATCAGTTACCCAGGCTCCTGCGTGATAGTGAGTGTAGTATACATGGCCTGATGGTCCAGTATCACCATTATGTGGACTGAAAATATATCCGCCTGGAATCCAATGCTGTGGATGTGAACCATTTCCTTTCATTCCCTCTCCAGGAAGCTTCCATTTTGAGACTAAGAAAGGTTCAGCTGGGTCTGTGGTATCAATTGTCCACACATAACCTGTATGATTCTCATTGGAACCATATTCGGGAGCGATGTAGGTATAATGTCTCCAGTTAACTCCATATTCTGGGTCTTCAAACCCAGTTCCACAGTTAGAAGGCCATTCATCTACAGGGTCAAACACACTAATTCCTGAGCAAATTAAGTAATCATTTGGAACTGCATAGTGTATGTTGTCATTTCCTTGATTAGAATCTAGCCATTCATCAGCATCCATATTTGCATGGCCACCACCTTCTGGGCCATACCATCCATCATCTGCAGATGGACAACCCATCCAACGACCAACTTCTGGGGGCCAATTTACTCCTAATGGGTCGGCAACTTGAGGAGGGGTGCTAACATCCACTAATCTCAAACCAGCACCCCAATAAGATACTGCGAGTAATCTTTGTTGAGTAATAGGGTGCACAAAGTAAACATTGTCATGATTAAATATTGAACCACCACATGTAGTGTATGGTTCAGGGGTGTATCCACCCCAACGAATTATTTCACGACTAGTGTTCTCTTGTTCCTCATTTTGATTAGGGAGCCATGAGTCTAAACCTCGAGGGACATAGAATACTTGAGTTCCTTTGTAGAATGTACCACTGCTACCTTCAACCATCTCTGGATAAGGATCCGCTCCGAAAAGGAATAAATGACAATCTGCTTCATCCCAAGCATTTGTCGGATCTAAAGCTGGATCCCAATCACAATATATTGCCAAATCTTGATTATGGAACCCTGCAGGTGGATTATTCCATTCTGCAACCTTTACTGGACTAGTTTTATCTCCTACGTAGATTACATCCATTCGATTTGCTCCACTATTAGCATCATCATCATTTGGAATTGGATCAAGTTCACTGTTTGTAAGTTCATGATTAACTAAAACCCAATTGTTATCTTTGGTAACCTTGATATCAATCATTCTAGCTATTTCTGCATAGTAAGTAGAAAGCATTTTTATGTTATTAGGGTCACTAATATCGAGAATCTCAAATTGATTGTAACTTGAAACATAAGCGTAACATCCACCAGTACCGTCTGCATATATTTCACAATCTTCCATGAAATTACCTTCGATTGTTATTTCAGAATTGTCTCCAGGTGTTGGACCTATGTTCTTGTATTCATCAGAACAAGGTCGACCTGCTACATTATCTAGCTCAGCAGGAGGTTTCTCATTACCATCACAGTTAAGATTGTGATAATCGATTAGTTTAGCATTGGTAGTAGATAATCTATGAGCCAGAAGATCATTATGGGAATGGTTTTCATCTTCAATTTCTATTACCGGATCAATCCATTCCATGTCATTATCATCCTCTGAAGAATCATCGCTTAAAATTGACATACAGCCAGATAAAGGCGTAATTAGCATTAGAAAAACCATTAGAAACATTGGAAAATTAGAAATCCTTGACATCGCAAAACCTCGTATTAACTAATACACAACAACTTCTACTTGTGAATGCTACGGTTGTAATGTTAGAAATCAACTAACGTGATATGGTTTGTCTATATCTAATTGAACGATATATAATCCCGTTGTAATACATGAAAGATATACGTAACCATTATGATATTCAGCGGCCCAAATGAATGGGGTCCAGCCGAAGTCATAATACGAACTTGAGAGAGGAGTCCCATCTTGCCCATGAGGTAGATGATATCCAATAGTTGATACAGAATGTACTTCAGTTCTATTCAGATTTGGATTCTTTGCTTCTAACATCAAAGTCTCAATATCAACAATCCATAATCCTGCATGATAACTAGAGAGATATATCCTACCATCCCAGTTTCCACCGAGACTCTGATCAGGCAAGCCTAATGCTGAATTAGTTTCGAAAATTTGTGCATCAGAATTGTGTGGACTGAATAGTAACCATTCTTCTCCTCCGGGGATGTGATGTTCTTCAGCGAAAGGAATTTCCCAACTATGAATTATCTTCGGCTTAAATGTCACCTGACCATTCAATGTTTCATATTCAGTAGTATCAATCAAATAACCCAGACCTGTACCTACTGTTGTCTCCAAAACTTCAGTAGCTAAGAATGTCAAATGCATTTTTCCTGCTGGGTAACCTAAGTGTGAAGCATCAACCATTTTATCCATTGGTTCAGCATAATGTATGTAAGAGGCTCTACCACCATTTTCATTCCCAGTACATCCACAATCAATTTGCCCATCCTCATCAAGATCTGCGAACTCCATCCATTGACCAACTTCTGGAGCCCTCCAATTACAGGTTAATTGAGTACCTAACGTGGCGGCACATCCACCAGCAATAAATGCATATTCAATTGGTGAGTTCTGTGGATGAGGAACATCACTGACATCAAAAATTCTTAGTCCTGCTTCCCAATATGCGCCGTAGATGTATGTTTTACCATATCTGGGGTCTTGCTGGTCTTCACCGGGCCAAGTTTGAACTGTCATATCGTGTATGTAGATCCAACCTCCAAGAGTGTTTTGCCAGTTTACTTCCGCCTCTCCAACCTTCAGGATACGAGGGCTATCACTTGGTCCATCGAAATTAAGATGTGCAATTGTTATTCCTCCACATGCATCTCCTTGACCGATATCACACTGTTCATAATCGGGATTTGCTACAAAGATGTACCACTCATTGTCAATCATATGAGTATACAAATTATGTGGACCACTAGGATGATCAGCATCGTACCATGCGTCAACATAAGTGGGATTATATTTATCTGAAACATCAATCAGAGTGACTGTTACCTGAGCTGGATCTCCCCATTCTCCCACATTAGGATCGGCATTGCCGGGATCAACTAACTGATTTTGTACTATTACGTATTCATCACCATTATATTGTAGATATTTAACATCTAAAACTTGAGTATTTGGGTCCACATAGACTCCAGTAACTGTTGTATTCTCAGGATTTGTAACATCTACTATGTGCAACTCTGACCAACCTGCAATATATGCATAAGTACCCCCATCAGGAGATTCAGCAACTTGAACTTCAGCATTCCCTGGTGCTGTCAGTTGATTGAATGAAATCGGCTGAATATTATCAGTATACATGATGTGCTGACTAGCATTTCTATGATCGTGCCCTTCGTCTTGCATAAGGGGGTCGAGTATTGAAGAACTCCTGTTTATTGATTCTGAAGTCTCATCTGAAAGAAATATTGCTGCGATGCTAGCTGTAAACAAAAAGAAGATTAGAATACCTGCTAAAGCAACTCTACGGTTATCCATGTATAGCGGAAGCAACCAGTCATGTTGAAGTCATCGGAGCGTATCCGATGAAACGTGAGAGCAGAGCGGGCAGTTGTGATTGGAATATTTTTTGTTCTACTATTACCATCAATTGCTCATGCACATGACCAAAAAGAGTATAATATTTTAATTACTGAAAATGGTTTAACACCACCTTCGGTAAATCCAGGAATATTAGTTGAAACAGATACTCTATTTTTCCGAAATGTAGATGATAGAGGAAATGTGACACATAAAATTTTAGTTGATGCTGATCAAGATGGCTTATTTGGAGGAATAGACGATTTTGAAACAAGCTGGATTTCAAGCTCTTGTGAACTCAATGAAACCGGTGAAAAAATAAATCCTGGTTGCGAACAACAGGCTCTAATTCTCTTGGACCCATCAAATAGGTTATTGCCCGGGAATATTTCAATGATTCATCAAATAAAAGAAAATAATGAAACAATAGAAGTTAATTTCTATATAAATTTCACACCTGATGTTCATGAAGTTGATGATAATCTACCTACAGGAATTACAGATGTGGAAGAACTGATTGAAAAAAGTAGTAAAGAACAGGCTCTAGAGTTCATAATCTTTATTTCAGTAATTGGTGTATTATTCGTGGGGATTGAATTAATTAAATCAGAAGATGAGTAGAATCTTCAACGGTTGAACTCAAGAACCCCTTGCGGTTCCGATGACTCGTAGGGCGCTTAGCTCAGCTTGGAAGAGCACCTGGTTTGCAACCAGGTGGCCGGGGGTTCAAATCCCCCAGCGTCCACCATTTAGTGTCCATACCCCTCGCTGTGAGGGGCTCTAGCAAGGATGTGTCCCGAGTTAAGAAATCAGGCTGAGAAGTTCCTTCCGAACTTTCCCTTCTGGAATTCTTGTTTACCCGATGAAATGCCATCTTATCTTCAGCAGTGAATATTCTTTCTGAATAGTGAGTTTCGATTGTAGCAATAGTATCTCCAAGTATTGTACATACTCTCTGTATTGGCTCACCTTTGCTAACATATCTCATGGCTAGAGTGTGTCTGTAACAATGTGCACTTAGATCTTGGACGGGAGTTCCATCTCTAAGGAATGAATTCTGAGAAATTTCTTTCAACCACGAGACTATTGTCTTGTCAGATACATGCTCACGATATGTTTTGGCTGTTCCAGAGGTTTGAGCTCTTGAAGATGGGAAGAGATAGATATCTCCGCCTACACTTTTACTAACTTCTTCCTTATAATCCATCAGAACAGGAATAAAACTCTCTTGAATCATCGAGGTACATATTGCTCCATTCTTCTTAGCCTTGAAAGTAATCAGTCTTTGATTGAAATCAATGGATTCCCATTTGAACTCAGCGGCATCACTTCTTCTGGGAGCAATAGTAGCCATCAATAGGTGAATAATGCCACGTTCTGGATTAGTACTATTTTGAATTATATCAAATGCAGTTTTATTCATTGATTCCATCTCATCTTCTGACCAGTACCTAATCGAAGTATCTTCTTTCTTAGGTTGCCATAACCTGACTGATTTCAGATGCTCTTGCATCCCTAGTCCTTCCAATAACTGAATCAAACCCTCTCTTCTCTTCTTGATGGATGTCTCAGTTATTTTTTTCTTACTTCTTGTTTGACCATTACGATATCTATTAACCAATTCAAGCCATGATTCTTCTTGTAATGATTCAGGACGCATAATGCCCATGTCTTGGAAATCTAGGGCAACCCATAGAGGGAGATCTCTATCATTCCGTTGTGTGGTTTTCTCTCTATGATTTCTTAGCTTTCCCACTTTTATCGAAGCTTCGAGACCCTCTTTCCATTCGCTAGTTAATTCATTTTGGTAATACAGCTTCTTTGCCATACTTCGCCTGAATGCGGTACGGTTCTTAAGACAAACCCGTCACACCGTTACGGTTCTAATCTATATTTTCGATTCTTCTGTCATCAATATTCCTAAAATGAT